>Ga0233438_10002446_pt1 | contig 18582 bp, 15 predicted proteins | sample SI_123_September_FD_182720 | JGI IMG/M metagenome (GOLD analysis project Ga0233438, IMG submission 182720) | Seawater microbial communities from Saanich Inlet, British Columbia, Canada - SI_123_September2016_10_MG | ecosystem: Environmental > Aquatic > Marine > Inlet | place: Canada: British...
TTAGGATTATCAGCTATAATGAAATGAGAGTAATAAAACCCTAGGTATTTCTTCAACTCTCGTCGAGTGTCAATATGATTGTATCCCCCGCCTATGAAAAAATTTTCCATTGGGTCGGTTGACGTTGTGCGTGGTGGATTTAAGGCAATCAATCTACGAAAATCATCCACTGGCATAAAAATTTCCGTTTCCTCTACACCAAAAAAGTCGGAAATTTTTCGTAAATTTCGCACCGATGGAAGGTTTTTCCCCGAAAGATATTTTGTTAACTGTTGTCGAGAAATCTGCAAATCACGACTGACAGAGGCGATTGAGTGGCTGTAGCTAATGAGTAGGCGTAAATTCTTTGAAAAAATATTTTGATCTTCCATAATATTACCCCAGCATTTTCTAAAGCATATCATCTGACGCACTATGACGCAAACTATTTACGTTATACGTCTATATTTAGTTGTTAGAAATGTTGATTTTAATTTTATGCCTAATATAAATTTAAAGGTGATTGCCATAAAGCGTATGCCCTTAGGCAATTTTTATTTTAAGGAGGAAATATGACAAAGTTTACTAAAATGGGAAAGTGTTCCCAAGTGATTATAGTTTGCATTGCAGGGTTTGGAATTTCTGCTTCGCATGCAGATGAGATTAGGCTCCAAACACAATCTGATTTTGGACAGCTTGATCCAGCATTTTGGCAAAGCAGCGCAGATCAGACGATCATAGATGCGATCTTTCCAAAGTTGATTGAATTTAAATCAGGCTCAAATTGGGAATGGGAATTGTCTGCTGCAGAGACAATCGAACAGATAGATCCGCTAACGATAAATTTTACATTAAAAAAAGGACTAATGTGGACTGGTGATTATGGTGAAGTAACAGCAGAAGATGTCGAATATTCATTCGAACGTTATATAGATAAAGATCTTGCTGCTCCTAATAGTGGTGACTGGGCTCCACTTAAGGATGTTGAAGTCGTTGACAAATACAGCGGTGTGATCCATTTCAATGAACCTTTTGCACCTGTATGGTGGAGTACACTACCTTACACAGGTGGTGCAATTATCAGCAAAGCTGCTACAGAAGCAATCGGAGGGACATTTTCAACTGAACCTGGCGCAACGGCTGGGCCATACAAAATTGAAAAATGGGACCAAGGTCAACAAACTGTATTAGTTGCTCATGAAGGATGGAATGGTGAAAAGCCAGCATATGATCGCGTAATTTTAGTGCCGATCAATGATGCAAAATCTGCGGAAGTTGCATTTGAAGCTGGGCAAATCGATGTTTCCGGCGTTGCAGTTAGCTCTGTCCCAGAAATGAAAGCCAACATGCCTGTGGATTCTATTTTAGAAGTGCGCCCGACAGCTGGATATTTTTGGTTGGGCCTAAATGCTGAGAATCCATCATTACAAGACGTGCGTGTACGACAAGCGATCACAAAGGCAGTCGATGTAGATGCAATTATCGAAGGCGCATATTTTGGAATTCCTGAACGCTCTACTGGATTGGTTGCACCTGGATTAATTGGCTATAGCGAGGAACAACAACCTAACCGTGATATTGAAGGGGCACGAAAGCTATTGGCAGAAGCTGGTATAAGCTCACTGGATTTGGAACTAGAATTGCAAAACTCTACGGATGAGCAAACCACTGGCTTGATTATTCAAGCAAACCTTGCTGAAATAGGTATCAATGTTCAATTGAACACACATGAAAGTGGGACATTCTGGAGCTTAGGTGATGAAAAAGGTGTCGGCATGCAGATGACATTAAAAGCGTTTACCAGCCCCCCTGATCCTGCATGGTCGACGCAATGGTTCCTTGAAGGTCAAGCCGGTATTTGGAACTGGGAATGGTTCAAAAGTGAAGAATATGAAAAACTGCACTATGCAGCCATCTCTGAGACAGATTTTGGCAAGCGTGCAGAAATTTATCACGAAATGCAAGATATTATGGATGCATCCCACTCGTTTGTTTGGCTTATCCACCCTCCGGCATCTTTAATCTATAAAGACTCGATCAATCCGGGACTATTACCGAATGGCGACTACAAGTTACATGCATTTGCGCCTGCTGAGTAATTAATACTGTAAAGTAGATAACTTACAAAACCCTGTTGGCGGCTATGTTAAGTCGCCAACAGATCATCAAATTTCAAAAAATACTTGGGAAGTCTAATACAATGAATTTAATCGCGCCTACAATTTTGGAACCAACTCTTGAAATTGATCCTAAAGACTTACCTTTTCGAGTGGTTGAAGAAGAAATTTATATTCCACTCAAAGATGGTACGCGACTAGCCGCCCGGTTGTGGAGACCAGAGGTAGATGGAGTTTTCCCAGCAGTTCTGGAATATATTCCATATCGTAAACGCGATGGTACAAGAACGCGTGACGAAGAACAGCACCTATATTTAGCTGGTCATGGATATGTTTGTGCACGAGTAGATATGCGTGGATCAGGAGATTCAGAAGGTATTCAGTTAGACGAATACTTACCACTCGAACAACAAGATGGGCTAGAAGTAATCGATTGGTTAGCTGCGCAATCTTGGTGCACAGGATCGGTAGGTATGTTTGGCCTTTCATGGGGGGGGATTACTACCCTACAACTTGCCTCACATCAGCCTTCAGCGTTAAAGACAATTATTCCAGTCGGGGCGTCAGATGATCGTTATTATGATGATGCATGTTACTTTGTTGGGGGCCTTGCGGGTGAAACACTTGGGTGGGGTGGCGTAATGTTTGCTTTTAATGGCCGACCTCCAGATCCTGCAATTTACGGAGAGAATTGGCGTGATGCTTGGATGCGCCGCTTGGATGAACCTGACTTGTTTATGAAAATCTGGCTGGAGCATCAGCAACGTGATGACTACTGGTTGCAAGGTACCGTTTGTACAGATTACGACCGTATTCAAATTCCAGTTTATGCCATAAGTGGTTGGACGGATTGTTGGCCTAATACAGTAATTCGGTTGATGAGAAATCTCAAAGTGCCGCGAAAAGGATTGATAGGACCCTGGGCGCATCTTTACCCAGATCGGGCGTTGCCTGGCCCTGGCGTAAACTTTTTGGACGAAATGTTGCGCTGGTTTGACCGTTGGCTTAAGAATGAAAAGAATGGAATTGAAGACGAGCCAATGCTAACCCTTTATCGTCAACAAGAGGTATCAACGGACCCTTGCCATGCATCAAGACCTGGAGTTTGGTTGGATGCAGATACATGGCCGAATGAGTCTCTAAAGTACCAAACTTACTGGCTAAGTAGGAATGGATTGGCCGATGTGCCCAATAATGGAACTATGTCGATATGTTCACCTCAATCGATGGGAATGCTTAGTGGTGATTATATGCCACTTTCCAATGATCCGACCTTAGCACAAATGCCGGGTGATCAACGAAGTGAAGATGCTGGATCGTTATGTTTTGATGGTGCGCCGCTAATTGAGCCTTTGGATATCGTTGGTACAAGCAAAATTGATTTTGAGGTTAGCAGCGATGCTGCTAGCGGCCTTTTGGCTGTGCGCCTATGTGATGTTGACGAAAATGGCACATCAACACTTATCACCTATGGCATCGTGAACCTGTCACAACGTGATGGCCGCGAAATATGTGCCGAAGTAGAGGCAGGAACTGCCTATCGCATCCAATATGATTTGAATGACATCGCGCATCGGATTGTTAAGGGGCACAAACTGCGCATTTCTGTTTCAAATGCAATGTGGCCAATGGCTTGGCCCGTTGCGGATAATCATAAACTAACTTTGCATTTAAAGAATTGCCGTGTGAACCTTCCAAATGCCAATCTAGTGCCAAGCGATTTGTCACGCGTGTTGTTTACACAGCCTAGGGTGACAAAACCCGGTGGTGTTGTCGAACAAAAGGCAGGATCGCACAGCCGAACAATTACCCATGATTTGTCCACTGGAAAGAGGGCTTTAACATTGCAAGCTGATTTTGGCGCTCACCTAATAGAAACGGCGGATATAACGGTAACTGGTCATTCTCAGGATCGTTTCGAAATCGCAGATGATAATGTTCTAACGGCCAAAGCTGAATATCAATTTGGTATGGGGTATCAACGTGAAGGTTGGAATGTCGCAACACAGGGTCAAATGACGGTTACATGTGATCAAGACAACTTTTTACTAAAAGGTGAATTGAAAGCCTTCGAAGATGACAAGGAAATATTTTGTCGATCATGGGATGAAACCATCCCGCGGCGTGGTTTTTAGAGCAATGATACCAAGTAAGGCCAGCACATGATTGGATATGCAGTTCAGCGAATTGGTGTAGCGATACTTATTGTTCTTCTTGCAACGACAGCATTGTTTGTCATGATTCAATTTGTTCCTGGGGATCCTGCAAATGTGATGCTTGGGCCGCGCGCTACTCCCGAACTCAAAGAGGCGCTTCGCGAACGGCTCCATTTAAACGACTCAGTTTTCGTTCAAATATACTATTTTTTCGCAGGGCTTCTTCAAGGCGATTTAGGAGTTGACCTCACCTCGAACCGCCCTGTGGTTTCAATTTTAGCAGAGCAAGCACCATACACAGCTATGCTTGTGATTTCGGTATTGTTGGTCGCATTGATGGGCATTCCAATTGGGACTTATGCTGCAGTTCACCGTGGTGGATCATTTGATCAGATCAGTGGTGTGATTTCGGTTTCTATAATTGCAGTGCCACCAATCGTGATAGGCCTTTATTTGATTCTGGTTTTTGCAATTCAGTTGAGATGGCTTCCTGCAATTGGTGCAGGAGAAGGATTTTGGGCAGTAATAAAACACCTGATTTTGCCAACCTTAGCCATAGGTCTGACATGGATCGGTTATGTGTCACGTTTAGTAAGAGCCTCTGTCATCGAAGTGCTTATGCAAAATCACGTCAAAACAGCACGCGCGTTTGGAATTCCTGAAAATAAAATTCTACGACGATATGTGTTGCGCGTAGCGCTTCCAGCGACAGTTACTGTTTTGGGGGTAAGTATTGGATTCATCCTGTCTACCGCTGTTATTGTTGAAATACTGTTTTCAAGACCAGGTATTGGTAAGCTAACTTATGACGCAGTCATCAGCCGAAATTACCCAGTTGTAATGGGAGCTGTTTTGGCCAGTACGGTCTTCATTGTTGTGGCGACCACCTTGTCGGATTTATTGAATGTCATGCTAGACCCACGATCTCAGGATATAAATTCATGACCACAATTGTTGTCAAACGTCCAACGAGATTTGCTCGCATTTTTCAAGTAATACAAGAGCTTTGCTCTAGCCCATTGGGTACTTTCAGTTTCGCGATAGTACTACTATTCTTTGTAGTTGGAATAACGGCAGATTATATCACGCCTTATGATCCAATTAAGATCGACATTCGAAACAAGCTTTCTGGCCCTAGTTGGGATCATTGGCTGGGCACAGATCAGCTGGGACGCGATGTATTTTCTCGTTTGATTGTTGGTACAAAAATTGCGCTGTATTTAGCGGTGACATCTGTATCTATTGCACTGATAATCGGAATTGTGCTTGGGATGATTGCGGCATTCACTAACCAGTGGATCGACTGGGCTCTATTGTTGGTATTTGACACAGTAAGATCATTTCCAGGTATTATGTTTGCTTTGACGATCATTGCGCTGTTTGGTTCAAGTGTAAATTCGATAGTTGTTATCATCATTGTCTCGACTTTTCCTTCTTACGCTCGACTGGTTCGCACTCAAGTTATGTCACTTCGCAATGCCGAGTTTATAGAAGCGCAGCGCGCTATGGGTGCAAGTACGTCGCGCATTCTACGCTTACATATCCTACCAAACGTGATTGGTCCTGTATTGATTGTAGCGAGTATGGATGTTCCGCTGGTGATCGGCGTAGAGGCAGGGCTTAGCTTTCTTGGCCTAGGCGTGAGACCACCTACGCCCAGTTGGGGTACGATCCTGAACGATGGATTTTTATTCATTAGAAATACCTCCTGGATTGTGTTTGCAGGTGGATTGCCACTGATCCTGACAACAGTAGCATTCACGTCCTTAGGCGAAAGCCTGCGAGACATTCTTGATCCCAAACTTCGCAAGTAGAGCTGACAGATGCAGAATAGAAAAAACCTGATCGACATCAAAGACCTCAGTATCAACTTTGGTTCAGTTCATGCAGTTAAAAACGCTGACATGACAATTAAAAAGGGCCAGATCATGGGCTTGGTTGGCGAAAGTGGCAGTGGCAAATCTACATTAGCCAATGCTATTATTGGTTTACTCCCGCATGCGGCAGAGATCACAGGCGGGACAATGGAATTTGAGAATCGCAATTTGCGTGTATTTACCCCAAATCAATGGCAGGCACTGCGTGGTCGCGAAGTATCTTATATATCTCAAGATCCGATGAGCGCATTAAATCCGACTTTGCATATTGGACAACAAATGTTGGACATACAATACTGGAGCGATGATACCAATGCCGTCAAGCTTGAACGTGCGTTAAATGCGCTTGAGCAAGTCAGAATGCCCAACCCAATATCGCGTTTGGATATGTATCCCTATGAATTGTCTGGCGGTCAAAAACAACGGGTGTGTATCGCAATGGCGATAATGGCACGCCCAAAGCTATTGATTGCAGATGAGGCTACAACCGCACTCGATGCCACATTGGAAGTTCAAATCGTTAAATTGTTGAAGGAACTCCAATCAGATATTGGTTGTGCCATGTTGTTCGTGACCCACCATCTAACTGTAGTTGAGGCCCTGTGTGATGACGTCACAGTAATGTATCAAGGGGATATTCGAGAAACTGGTTCTGTAAGTAAAGTTTTCACAAGCCCATCAGATGACTACACAAGGAATTTATTGCGATGTGATCCTGCACGAATTCCAGAAAAATGTGGGCGACTACCTGTTATGTCTAAACCCGAACTTAAACGCGTTTCTGATCCTAAAATGGACAAAGCCCGGATTGACACGGTGGCTGCACCTGTCCTTGCGATCGAGGACCTTTGCGTAACGTTCACGAAACAACGCAGTTTGATTGACTTACTTCAAGGGAAATCAGGGGAGCGAATTGAGGCAGTGAAGGACGCGTCACTTAGTGTTGCAATAGGCGAGACTGTCGCACTGGTCGGAGAAAGTGGATCAGGTAAATCCACGATTGCGCGTGCCGTATTTCGACTTGTAGCAGCCCAAGCTGGAAGTATCTTGTTTGAAGATGCTGACTTGTTACACGCAACACCTCACGAAATGCGAGCCGCACGCAATCGCATGTCGATGATGATGCAAGACCCTATTGGCAGCCTTAGCCCAAGAACAACGGTTGGGACGGCTTTAGCGGAGCCATATATTATTTCAGGTCAATCTTTGGACCTAAATTTACGCGAAGAAACAGAACGATTGCTAGAACTAGTTGGTTTGCCAGCTGATTTTGCTAATAGATATCCTCATGAACTGTCAGGTGGGCAAGCGCGTCGCGTTGGTGTTGCAAGAGCACTTGCACTCAATCCTAAGCTGGTCATAGCTGACGAGCCAACTGCGGGATTAGATGTTTCAATTCAAGGGGAAGTGTTCAATTTACTCGCCAGTCTGCGTGAGAAAATGCAGCTTTCAATATTGATCATCACCCACAACCTTCATGTTGTGCGCCATTTAGCAGATAGAATGGCAATTATGTATCACGGCAAAATTGTTGAAACTGGTGATACTGAAACAATCATTAGTAAACCAGTGCATGATTATACGAAAAAATTGTTAGCGGCTAATTTGGAAACCAAATACTAAATTTGTTGGGTTGGGTTTTGAAGAGCCCAGATATTAAAAGTGAAACGCGTCCATGCCTTATCTAGCATGTCTGAGAACACCGCCATATATTATTATTTTGAGTAAAATGCTGCACTTTGACCAGCAATGCGCCCAAAAACTGCTCCTGAGGTGAGGCCAGATCCTCCTGGATAACCATTCAAGAATACACCACCCACCATTTCACCGCATGCAAAAAGTCCCTCAATTTTAGAACTTGTATCGTTTAAAACAGCAGCTTCTTGTGAAACTTTTACGCCACCATATGTAAATGTAATTCCACCAGTCACAGGATATGCGCGGAAAGGTGGTGTATCGATGCTCTGCGCCCAATTAGACTTTGATATTTTACCTGAGATTGAAGATTTTCCATCCTTAATAGTGGGGTCAAATTTGTTTGAGCCATTAGTCCCATTGTTGAAATACCTCAATGTTTCCTCTGCATTTTTGGCATTAATTCCTTCACATTTTTGAAATAATTCTGTTAGACTGTCTGCCTCTACAAAACTTGCATCATAAAAGCGATATTCATCATACATAAGATCAAAAACTTTACTATCAAAGATTTGCCAAGCTCTCTGACCGGGCTGTTGTAAAACCGCACGTCCAAATTGTGCATAGGTATAATTACGAAAATCAATTCCTTCATCTACAAATCGAACTCCGTTTTGGTTAAGCATTACACCAAGAAAATAACTGATTTTTCGATAATTTTTTCGCTCTCCATGTGGAATTTCAAGGTTACCGTAATTTTTCATGTAATAATCCATTGGAGTTGCGTGACAACCATCAAAACGCCCATAATGCTGAGCACCCATTTCCCATGCTGCAACAAGCCCATCCCCTGTGTTATTAGGTGTTCCGCGCACTTTAGCACTTCTCCATTCAGGACCTATTAATTCTTCACGTAAGTCATGATTACTTTCAAAGCCACCGCAGGCTAAAATTACAGATTTGGCTTTGATTTGTTCGCCACTAGAAAGTTTCACACCACAGATAATATTTTCATTTTGTAAAAGTGATTTGAATTCACAGTTATATCTTATGGTTCCTCCAAGATTTTTAAAGGCTGCTAATTCCATATCAAAAAGGCCAACACCTTCATTTTCTGCAGCAAGCGTTAAGCCTCCCCAGAATACGATTTTACTATTCTTTTCGAAGCTTTGTCTCGCCCATATTGGCTCATAAGTTATTCCATGGCTTGCCAGCCATAGCATAGTCTCATAACTCTCAGAAATAAGAATTTTTTGTTCATCTGTTAATGGCATACCATCATTAAAGCTTAATAAATCTTCAGAAAATTTATTTTTTGTATAATTACCAAAATCTGTATCTGGGATACGTGGGTCATCTGGTGATTTTAATAAAGGAAGAAGATCATTACTTGAATCGTAGGAAAATCGCATTGCACCAGCTGTATATTTCGTATTTCCACCGGCCATTTCAGGACCTGCTTTTTCAATTATAATTACCTCAGCACCACTTTCTTTGGCAGCGATACCAGCGCATAGAGCTGCATTGCCTGAGCCAACGATTATTACATCCCAAACTTTCTCCATTATTCATTCCTTGCCATATTGTATCCAAGTGTATACAATCTAATAAACAGAATGCAAGATAATAAATGAGCTTACCAACACCGATATACCAACAATTAATCAACGCGATTGAAAAGGGTGACTTGCGCCCAGGAGACCGTATGTTGGAAACAGAACTTGCAAGCCGGTTTGGTGTTAGTCGCACGCCAATTCGTGAAGCAATACGTAGGCTAGAGACAGATGGTTTAGTTGTTCATAAACCTCGAATTGGAGCTATGGTGAGGCTTTTGGCACAACAAGAGATTGTCGAATTGTATGAAATGCGCATAGTGCTTGAGGCAACAGCTGCACAAATGGCTGCAAAGCACTGTTCAAATGCAGAGACCCGAACATTACAGGATCTCAATGATCAAATGCTGGCACACTCTAAAGACCCTTTTGCTGTCGCTACTTTGAATCGTAAATTTCATACTTGTATATTTAATGCAGCACGTAATCGTTTTTTAGCACAAAGCTATAATTCTTTATCTTATTCTTTGATACTTTTAGGTAAAACAACTTTAGAAACTGATGAACGAGTTCAAAATGTTTATGCACAGCACGAAGCAATAATAGGAGCGCTTATATCTGGTGATACTGATATTGCATCTGAGGTTATGCGATTGCATATGGAGGCATCTCTAGATCATCGTTTAAAGGTGTTACAAATTGCTGAATAAGCATTTTTCAACTCATGCGATTTGCTTAACTGGAGCACTAGTATTTTTGTGGCTCAAATTGCCATTGCCATGGTTATTTGGCCCACTTGCAAGTTGTTTAATTGCAGCGCTTTTTGGTGCTCAACTCTATAGTGTAAAAATTTTAAGTGACAGTATGCGTACTATTCTGGGTGTAGCGGCTGGTTCAACTGTTACAGTGTCTTTCATTGCTGCCATTCCAAGTCTTTGGAGTACTCTAATTTTAATTCCAATTATGGTAATTCTTATAGGATTTATGGGTGTGTGGTACTTTCAAAAGATTTGTGGCTATGATTTCCCAACAGCTTATTATGCATCAATGCCAGGAGGTTTGCAGGACATGCTTGCATTTGGTGAAGAGGCCGGTGGTAACATTCGTGCTATGTCGTTGATACATGCAACAAGGGTCTTAGTAATTGTTGTACTCTTGCCAATTTTATTAATTTCAATTTGGCAGGTTGAGCTTGATCGACCACCTGGTAGGCTTTTGAGATATATTGAAATTAATCAGTTAATTATACTCGGTATTTGTGCTTTTGCAGGTTGGAAAATCGCCATTTCAATTGGCATGTTTGGTGCAACAATTCTTGGACCATTAATACTCACTTCAGCAGCAAGCATGACAGGGATTTTAAATAGCCGACCACCTGCTGAAGCAATCTGGGCTGCACAATATTTTATTTCTCTTGGTATTGGAGTAAAATATGTTGGCATTACAATTGATGAAATGCGAAGAGATATAGTTGCAGGATTAGGTTTTTGCATTTTATTACTTTTGCTGACCCTGGCTGTTCTTGGTTTGGTAATGAAATTTGAACTTGCTCCAGCAGTTGAAGCAATTTTATCTCTTGCACCAGGCGGCCAAGCGGAGCTAGTTGTTATGGCTCTAATTGCTGGGGCTGATATGGGATTTGTTGTATCACATCATCTATTGCGAATTTTTATTGTGATTTTAGGAGCTCCCATTCTGGCTCGAATTATGCGCGCCAAACCACCTCGTTAATCATATTGATAGGATTGCCGAGATTATAAGCAACTATTTGATCAAAAATATCTGAAAATTGTAACTCAAACTCATCTTCAGTCACAAAACCTATATGGGGTGTACATATAATATTAGGATGGTTGGCTAAGGGATCATTTGACCAAGTAATTGGTTCTTGATCAAAAACATCTAAGGCTGCACTTCCTGGTCGACCTTCGTTCAAAGCGCTGAGCATGGCACCTTTTTCTATAATTCCTGCTCGCGATGTGTTTATAAAAAGTGCATCTTTTTTCATGCAGCCCAGATCGTTAGCAGTAATCAAATTCTGTGTGGTCGGTTTTAAACGTACATGTATGGAGACTATATCTGAAGTGGCAAAAAAGGCATTCCGGTTTGCCGCAATGGTGTGACCGTCTGATCGAGCATTTTCGCGACCTGACTTAGAACCCCACCAAATCACTTGCATCCCAAAAGCATCTGCATATTTTGCAACAGTTTTTGCTATTCTTCCATATCCATAAAGACCTAATGTTCGGCCTCTTAAAGTTTTTCCTACACCCATTTGCCAACCACCCATTTGCATATTTGCCATCTGTTGTGGAATCTGGCGCATACTACTCATTATGAGTGCCCAAGTATGTTCTGCGGCTGCATAGGAAGGAGTTCCTGAGTGCATGTTAGAACAAAGAAGTACACCTTTACGATTGCATGCTTCAACATCGATGTGTGGATATACACTGCGCTGTGAGATTAATTTAAGATTTGGTAGTTTCTCTAAAAGTTCTGCTGTTATAGCTGTTCGTTCACGAAATAAAACTAATACATCAAAAGGTTTTAATCTTTTTGCTAATTGATTTACATCCGCTTCATGATCATTAAAGATTGTTACATCTAAGCCCCTTAATTTTTCAAAACAGGGCAAATTCTGAAGAGTATCAAACCAATCGTCTAAGATTGCTACTTTCATTATTTTTTTTCACCTTTCCAGATTTCGTTAGGTACATAAACAAGTCCCTCTGCAATCTTTCTACAGGTGCGGATTAATCCAGCTGATATATGATTAAATTCAGTGCCATTCATTTTAAAGTCTACAATAACATCCATTTTCCCCATTGGATGCTCAAGGGTTACTTTAGTTGGGCTTTCAGAAGGGCGATCAATAATTCCATCAGCCACTGTGCCAGGTGTTAAAGCACAAGATGCAAGACATTGGCTGCCCGTAACAGCCATTGTAGGATGTGTACTCCAAGGCATGAAGTAACGAGTGGAAATTGTCCCACCATCACGTGCTGGGGCAAGTAAGCCAAATTTTGGTGTTACTGATTTGGATACGTCTCCCATACCCATAAGAATTCCAGCTTTTATGCGTAGTTGCTCCATTCGATTGAGAAAACCTTCATTTGCATCTAGTGCTTCTCGGGTTTCATAACCTGTTAAACCAAAATCTTCTGCACGGGCAATTACCATTGGCATTGCAACGTCCATACAAGTCACAGGAATGTCATTAATAATGTCAGTTAAGTTTCCAGTAGGTAGGAATTTACCTGTCGAAGAACCTGAAACTTTCATAAAATTCAACTCTACTGGAGCTGATGAGCCTGGTACTCCATCAATAGCTATATCACCTGTATAACTAATTTTTCTGTTTGGGGTTTGTACTTTTGCAAGAATTTCTGCACCAGTATTTACTGCCTTAATAGCGATAGAAGTTTCTCCATTATCTGCTGGATGTAAACCCATTTCAATAGCTGCAGAGGCGACACCAGACAATATATTGCCACATGTTGGTTTAAAATCAACTAGCCCATCTTCCACACTTACCTGTGCAAAAAAGTAATCAATATCTGCCCAGGAGTCTTTTGACTTTGAGAGAATTGCTACTTTTGTAGTGACTGGATTTCCTCCACCAATGCCATCAATATTAAGTGGATGCCCCGAACCTAAAACAGATACCAAAACCTTGGCTAGATGATTGAGATCTGTCGGTAGATCTGCACGATTAAAGTATGGTCCGCGCGAGGTACCACCACGCATAAAAATATAAGGTATTGATGTTTGACTCATTTTTTTACCTCACTAAATATAATGGCATATAAAGTCCCAAAAAAAATTTACCTTTCTAGAAAGCATGTCTTTTATTAAGTAAAAGGCCATGGCAAATCAAAGTAGCTTTGCAACAAGCCTGGTGGGAAATCTCTGTTCAACAACCAAGCCATAAATAGCATAAATACAACACCCAATACTGAATAAAGTGAAGATTTCATCCATCCTAATTGCGCTCGATATTTCATGAAGCTCAATAAAAATAATGTTAAAGCAATAATAAAGCCAACTATAGCGGTTAGGCTCAATAAAAAAGTGAACCAAGCTAACGTTGGCCAAAGACCATAATTTGCACTTTTTTCTATTTCATTATTTTCTCTATCAGAGAATATGACATGACTTTCCGGTAATATCATCATCTGGGCAAGTAGAATAAATGTCCCAATTAAGGAAATAGAAGCAACAAAAACTGGAAATACTCGATCAGTTGCGGCATAGTCTGGGATACTCAATGCATCGATTAATGCATAAGAAATAAATCCAATCACAAATAACAAAAAGATAAGGGGCGCTCTTTTGCCACCTGAAGGCACGTCCCCTTCAGCTAAAATATTTTTAGCCTGACGTAATCCAATTATAATTGAAAGTACCGTAATAATAATAAGTATAATTACAATTGGTGACAGAAGGTAATCTAGCCCTGTCTCCCAACCCTGTCTAAATCGAATTCCTGCAATTTGATTTGCATTATTTGAATAGTTTTCAACTGGGTTTGCTAAAACAAATCCAATTAAAAAAGCAGGTCGTGACCAATCAAATCTTCGTAACATTATGCCAATTAAGCCAATCGTAAAAAGAGCCACCAAGTCCATTAAATTTTGTCCACTTTGGAAGGCCGCAAAAGAAATTATCATAAAGATAAAAGGTGCTAAGAGTGCGAACCTAATATTGGTTAGTCGCGCAATTCCACCGGAAAGTGCAATGCACAATAGTGTGCCTACAACATTTGCCAGAGCAAGCAGCCAGACAATGGAATATGTAAAATCAAGATTATTTTCTAGTAAGCTAGGACCAACATCAATCCCATTTCCTAAAAGAGCAAGTGCACCTATAAAAACAGCCATTGAGCCTGATCCAGGGATGCCAAAAAGAAGTGTAGGAACTAACCCTCCACCTTCCTTTGCATTGTTAGAGCTCTCTGGACCAATTACGCCTCGCACGTCGCCTTTCCCAAATTTTGACTTATCTTTTGAAGACTGAATTGTGTGACCGTATGCTATCCAATCAACTACTGAGCCACCTAATCCAGGTATGACACCAACGATAACCCCAATAAGTGAGCAACGCATTGAAAGCCATTTATAGTGCCACCAGTCTTTGATGCCGAGGATCCATCCACCTCCTAATGATTGACGATCAGAAATGGCTTTATCTTGTCTAAGTAGAGCAATGATTTCAGGTATAGCAAATATTCCAAGTCCTACGATAACAAGTTTTAATCCGTCAGTTAAATATGGATAATCATAGCTCGACATTCGAAGTTCACCATTGAATGGGCCTTCACCAATAGTACCAATTAAAAGTCCTAAACCAGCTGCGACCACACCTTTAACGGCAATCCGACCAGCTAAAATACCAACCATTGAAAGACCAAAGATGGATACCATAAGTAATTCTGGAGATTTAAATAATAATACCACAGGACGTGCTACGAGTATAAAAACTGTTAAAAATGCTGCCCCTATCAGACCCCCAAATAGTGAGGATGCAAAGGCTGCGGATAGGGCACGTGCGGCTTGACCACGTTTAGCCATTGGAAACCCATCTAAAACTGTTGCTTGTGATGCAGAAGATCCTGGGATGCCCATGAGTACTGAGGCAAATGTATCTGATGTTGGTACTACTGCAATCATACCAATCATCAATGCAAGGCCTAGGGTAGGGTCCATGCCAAACATGAAAGGAAGTAAAAGTGATAAGCCTGCAATCCCACCAAGCCCGGGAAACACACCTATTGTGAGGCCCATGCAAACTCCAACGATCAAATATCCTATGACGATAGGCTGTAAAATTTGAGCCCAAGCTGCACCAAGAGCGGGTAACGCTTCTAGGAAAATATCCATTGTTTTCTTCTCACTGTTTATAAAAACGCCCCTAAAATTTTATAGGGGCGTTCAAAAAACAGTTAGCTTACTTCAACTCAACACCGAATTGGTCTTTTAACCAGCCAACCACATAGCTTTTAGCTTCACTGTCAACTGTGATTGCTGCACCCAATGCAGCTTTGGCATCTGCGCCGGTATACATTGGGTATTTACCTAAGCGTTTTGCAGAAATTTCAGCGAAATCTGGTCTTGCTTTGATTGCTGCAAAAGCATTTGCAAAAGTATCTATAATTGCTTGATCAGTGCCTGCTGGTAAGAAAGCGATTTTCTGTGATGGAAATCCAGCAACAAAGAAAGCTTTCCAGGCGTTCCATTTTGGCCCAGAAGTTTCACACCCGTCAGTTGCTTCACAAACTTCTTTGAATGTTGGCATGTCAGGGAATGTAGGGTCACGAACAATGTCGCCATTTGCAGCTAAAGAACCCCAAGTCATCATAGGAACAGCCTTACCAGCTTCTACCATAGCAGCAGAACCTTTTAGATAGCCTGAAGATGTTTGATAATCGATAGTTGCCTCACCAGATTCAAACATCTTACGACCATCACCGCGTCCTTTGATGCCCAATACATGTTCAACATTCATTCCCAACATTTCCCAAGCTAGAGCTGGAATTAGATCCAAACGTGTTGCACCTTGGTTGCCATAAATAAAAGTCACATCTTTTAAATTGTTGGCTGTGCCGTCGAATTTAGCACCATCTTCAGCGTTTAGATATGCTACACCACCTGTGCCTGAAGACATAACTGGGTTCCAGTCTCCATATTCATAACGAACACGTGGATCTCCAAGTAGGTATGGAAATTGTGTGGAGCCAGATGATCCAAACATAACAGTTCCATCGCCATTTGTTTGTTCTTGGAACCAATTAGCTCCTTTAGTTGAGCCCGCACCCGGCATAAATTTTACAACAACGGTAGGGTTGCCTGGAAGTGCTTCAGAAAGAAGTGGTGCAAAGAAATTTGCCCATTTCGCTGATCCACCAGTTTCAGAAAAAGGTATTGTCCATTCAATAGTTTTGCCTGCCATGTTCACATCGGCTTGTGCTGGAATTGCAAATGCCGTGGCTGTGGCCGTGGCTATTAAAGCGCGACGGGTAAAGTTTGTTAGTTTCATAGTTCCTCCCAATAGCACCATCTTTGGTGCATAATTTATATTACTCAAGCGGTATCATTCGCTCTTGATTCTTTAATCTTATATGTTCAACCTTGCGTGAAACTATCATGGATGTTTTTTAATGCGCATAGTCATTGTTGAAGATAATGAAACTCTTGCTAATGCTATTGCCCATCAATTGCGTGATCAAGGGCATTCAGTAAATTTGCTACATGACGGTCAGTCTGCTTTAGAGTTTTTGCGCCAAGAAGACTTTGATATAGTAATCATGGATGTTAATTTACCTAAAATTGATGGCTTTACTATTCTCAAATCTTTGCGAAGATCTGAAAATTCTGTTCCAGTACTTTTGCTTACAGCACGCGGTGATATACATGATCGTGTAACAGGTTTGGACGCGGGTGCAGATGACTACCTTGTTAAACCATTTGATATGGAAGAGCTTGATGCAAGACTGCGTGCACTAATTAGGCGTAAACCATTAATTGAAAATGAAATAGTACAATTTGGTTCTTTATCCTTCGATAGAGTAGGCCGCAAACTTTCAGTTAAGGGTGTTGATCTGGACTTGCCACGTCGTGAGCTAGCTGTTTTTGAATGCCTTTTTGAACGACAAAATCAAATTGTTTCAAAAACAAAGATTGCTGACCATATATATGGTGTAGGAGCAGATATAGAGGAACGTGTTGTGGAAATTTATTTGTCTCGACTTCGAAAAAAACTTATTGCCCATGGAGTTGTTATCAAGGTGGCGCGAGGTCTTGGATATATGATGCGTGTTAAAGAATGAAGTTATTGTCTTCCTCCTTAAGATTTCGCCTTTTCGTATTAATTATGTTGCCATTATTAATTGTAGCTTGTGCTGCAATCTATTGGCGCTTTGAAGAAGCCCGGAAAACAGCTGCAGATATTTTTGACAGACAATTAATAATGATATGTTTAGCGGTGTCACGTGATGTGTCATATTCAGGAGGAGATTCATTGTCTCCAACAACGATGAATCTTTTTGAAGATGCAGCAGGCAGTCCAATTTTCTATCATGTATATGGTCCAGATGGTAGTTTTGTTACTGGGTATTCTTCCCCTCCAGTAAGTAAGATTGAATCGGATATGCGCCAAAATGTTCCTCAAGTTTTTGATGCATTGCATTTAGGTCGAGCTGTGCGTGCCGTCCGATTAATTGAAACTGTTGAGATTTCAGGAATTTCTGGTGCATCGGTAGTTACTGTTTGGCAAGAGCTTGAGCCACGTCAAAATTTTGCCCGTGATCTTGCACTAAAAGCCGTAATGGTAATGGCGCTGTTAATATTGACAGTTGCTGGAGTGGTGATTTTTGGTATCCGACTGGGTTTACGACCTTTAGGGCAACTTGAGGAGGCTATTAGAAAACGCAATCCATCAGATATTCGACCAATAGAGCGTCAGGTCCCTTTTGAGGCAAAGGGTATTGTAAGCCGGCTTAATGTGCTTTTTTCACAGTTAACACAAGCACAAGAGGTAAGTGATCGATTAATATCTAATGCAGCACATCAATTACGTAATCCTGTGGCTGCTATTCACTCAATGGCGCAGGCTACGCTTGCAGCTAAATCATTACCTGACAGTAAAGATCGAGCATTGCAGCTGGTTGATGAGACACGACGTGCTGTACGAATGACAAATCAAATGCTGTCTTTAGAACAATTGCGTGGAAGAAATCCAAAATTTTCATCTAATGATATAAATAAAGTTATTAAAGACCTAACATCGAGACTAGCGCCTAAGGCATTGAAACGTGACATAGATTTTAATGTTAATTTATTACATGAGACTATACTTACGCTGTTTGATCCAATCTTGATAAGTGAAGCAATTACCAATTTAATTGAAAACGCATTGCAACATGGTGGCAAGCAACTAAGTAAAATCACTATAAATGTCTTGATTGAAGATAAATTTATTAAAATTGAAGTAGAAAATGATGGTCAAAAACTTTTAGAAGCAGAAATTAAAGCATGTTTTGAACGTTTTTCGCAAATTGGTGAAAACCCAGGTGCAGGATTAGGCCTCGCATTAGTTAATGAAATAGCAGAAATACATAACGGAGGTATTAATGTAGTTGTATCTCCACAAATGAAATTTACTTTTTACATGGCTATAAGTTCATGAAATTAATTGAAACTATTTGATGCAAGTTCTGGCATGTCAGTCGACACCGCCATCTGCTTCCCCAGATTGCAAACTAGCCCAT
>Ga0233438_10002451_pt1 | contig 18568 bp, 20 predicted proteins | sample SI_123_September_FD_182720 | JGI IMG/M metagenome (GOLD analysis project Ga0233438, IMG submission 182720) | Seawater microbial communities from Saanich Inlet, British Columbia, Canada - SI_123_September2016_10_MG | ecosystem: Environmental > Aquatic > Marine > Inlet | place: Canada: British...
ACTCGAACTTTTTACTTTTTCTCAAAAAGTTGGTCAAGGTTTACCTTTATGGCTTCCCAAGGGAGCAGCACTCAGAGAACGTTTAGAGGATTTTTTGAAAACAGAACAAAAGAAAGCGGGTTACGAACAGGTGATATCACCCCATATTGGCAACAAAGATCTTTATATGACTTCTGGTCATTTTGAAAAATATGGAGCAGATAGCTTTCAACCGATTGAAACTCCAGCAGAAGGTGAAACTTTTTTATTAAAACCAATGAATTGTCCGCATCATTGCGAAATATATAACGCTCGACAATGGAGTTACAAGGATCTTCCAAAGAGATACGCAGAATTCGGAACTGTATATCGCTATGAACAAAGTGGGGAGCTTCATGGACTTACCAGGGTACGTGGTTTCACTCAAGACGACGCTCATATCTTCTGCATGCCCAGTCAATTGCATGAAGAATTTAAAAGGGTTATAGACCTAGTTCTCTATGTTTTCAGCTCCCTAGGATTTGAGGATTTTACAGCACAAGTTTCGCTGCGTGATCCAAACAAGCCTGAAAAATATATTGGAGCAGAAAAGAATTGGAATCTTGCAGAAGATGCAATCATCAATGCAGCAACTGAAAAAAATCTTAATTATATAATTGAATATGGTGAAGCAGCTTTTTATGGTCCAAAGTTGGATTTCATGGTTAAAGATGCTTTGGGGAGAAAATGGCAACTGGGGACTATCCAAGTAGATTACAACCTTCCAGAACGTTTTGAATTAACTTATAAGGGGAGTGATAATGAACTACATAGACCTGTAATGATTCATAGAGCACCATTTGGAAGTTTGGAACGTTTTGTTGCAATTTTATTGGAACACACTGGCGGTAATTTCCCACTTTGGTTGACTCCAGAACAGGTAATTATCTTATCTGTGAGCGAAAAATATGAAAAATACGCCGAAAAAGTTTCAAATGAACTGGAAAATCACGAAATTCGCGCCCTCGTGGATAATAGAAATGAGACCATTGGAAAAAAAATCCGCGAAGCTCAATTGAACAAATTTCCTTACATGCTCATTGTAGGTGAAAAAGAAGTCGCTGATGGAACTGTTTCAGTTCGAGATAGGAAAAAAGGAGATCAAGGAAGCATTGGTATAGCTTCCTTTATTGACAATATAAGTGCAGAAATAGCAAAAACTGTTTCGAATTTTAAAGTTTAACTAAAAAAAGAAAGTCATAGCAATAAGGAGAAAAAGGAGCAATCGCCCAGGACGTGTAATAAAAGTTGACCCACACAGGATCAATCAAAAAATCACAGCAAAAGAACTTCGTCTCGTCGGAGATAATGTTGAAGTAGGCGTATATAGCCTAGGTAAAGCAATTCAATTGGCCAGTGAACTTGAATTGGATTTGGTTGAAATATCTCCAAATGCTAACCCTCCTGTTTGTAAAATTCTTGAGTATAAAAAGTTTTTGTACGAGCAAAAGAAAAGAGACAAGGCGCTGAAGTCAAAAGCAACCAAAGTTACCATTAAAGAAATTCGTTTTGGTCCTCAAACCGACGAACATGATTATGATTTTAAAAAGAAACATGCTGAAAAGTTTCTCAAAGATGGAGCTAAGTTAAAAGCTTTTGTATTTTTTAAAGGAAGGTCAATTGTATTTAAGGAGCAAGGACAAATTTTACTTCTTCGTTTAGCTCAAGATTTAGAGGAACTCGGAAAAGTAGAACAACTTCCCAAGTTAGAAGGAAAAAGAATGACCATGTTTATTAGCCCTAAGAAAAAATAAAAGAGAGTACTAATTAAATATAAACTAGAATGCCTAAAATGAAAACTAAATCCAGTGCCAAAAAGCGTTTCAAGCTTACCGGAACTGGAAAAATCAAAAGAAAGCATGCGTTTAAGAGCCATATCTTAACGAAGAAGTCAAAGAAACGAAAACTTAAATTGACACACTCCGGTTTGGTCCATGAAAACGATGTGAAAAGTATCAAGCAACAATTGCGTTTAGAGTAACGTATAGCTTAGGTTCAAATAAATGTAAACCCTGTTATGGGCTATAAATAAAAGTGTAGCTAATCCTACCGCCTTTAACAAAAAATAAAAATTATGCCAAGATCAGTAAACGCAGTTGCCAAAAGAGCACGCAGAAAAAAAGTCCTTAAACAAGCGAAAGGATATTTTGGTCGCCGAAAAAATGTATGGACGGTAGCCAAAAACGCAGTAGACAAAGCAATGCTTTATGCTTACCGCGATAGAAAAACCAACAAGAGAAATTTTAGATCCCTTTGGATTACTCGTATCAATGCTGCTGCCCGTCTTCATGGGATGTCTTACAGCCAGTTTATGGGTAAAGTAAAAGTCAATGAAATCGAATTGAACCGAAAGGTTTTGGCCGATTTGGCAATGAACCACCCCGATGCGTTCAAAGCTATAGTTGATAAAATCAAATAAATATTCATTCTGAATTACTCAAAAAAAATCAGCTTAATGCTGATTTTTTTTATCTCATTTTAAATGGAAACTTATTCAAACTAAAAAGGCATATCATCGTCTTCTTCTCCAAAGGCATCATTAGGATCTGGAAGGGAAGAAGGATTAATAGGAGCTTCATTCATTTTGGATTGAAACTCAAATGGAGATTCAAAATTCTCTAGATTATCAAATTTACCGAGATGTCCAATAAATTTGAGACGTATATTATCCAACCCTCCATTACGATGTTTTGCTACAATAAACTCGGCTTGTCCTTCAGATGATGTTCTTTCATCGTCATCCCACTCATCGATACCGTAATATTCAGGTCTATAGATAAATGACACGATATCAGCATCTTGTTCTATAGCTCCCGATTCTCTGAGGTCAGAAAGTAGAGGTCTCTTGGTTCCGCCTCGAGTTTCTACTGCTCTTGAAAGTTGAGAAAGTGCAATCACTGGAATATCCAATTCTTTTGCAAGTGCTTTTAAATTTCTTGAAATTGTTGAAATTTCTTGCTCTCGGTTCCCAGATTTATTCGATGTCCCTGCAGTCATTAATTGCAAATAGTCAACTATAATTAATTTAATTCCATGCTGAGAAGATAAACGTCTTGCTTTTGCACGTAAATCAAAAATAGATAAGGAAGGTGTATCGTCTATAAATAATGGGGCTTGTTCTAGGTCACCAACTTTGACGTTCAATTGCTCCCACTCATGACTAGCTAGTTTACCTGTTCTCAATTTTTCTGAAGAAAGTCCCGTTTCTGAGGAAATCAATCGAGTAATCAATTGTACTGATGACATTTCTAGAGAGAAAAAAGCTACAGGAATGTTTTTAGTCACAGCAATGTTTCTAGCCATAGATAAAGTTAAAGCAGTTTTTCCCATACCAGGTCGAGCTGCAATAATAATTAAATCTGAAGGCTGCCAACCCGAAGTTAAAGCGTCTAACTTCTCAAAACCAGTAGCAACTCCACTGAGTCCATCGCGTTTGGCTATGTCCTCAATGCGTTTTTTGGCTTGTATAACTAAGTTTTGGGCTGATTCTGATGATTTCTTTATGTTTCCTTGGGTTACATCATAAAGCTTAGATTCTGCCTCATCAAGTAAATCAAAAACATCAATAGATTCTTTGTAAGCATTATCTATTATTTCATTTGAAATTTTGATTAGACTTCTTTGAATATATTTTTGTAAAATAATTCGAGCATGAAATTCTATATGGGCAGAAGTAGAAACCTTTTTAGAAAGCTGGACTAAATAAAAGTCTCCTCCAACTTTTTCGAGTAAGCCCATTTTACGTAGTCGAGCAGAAACCGTTAATAGATCAATTGGTTCAGATGTCTCAAAAAGCTCATAAATTGCAGAAAAGACGTGTTGATTAGCTTCTTTATAGAATGCCTCTGGCTGGAGAATGTCAATAACCTCGTCAACTCCTTTTTTATCAATAAGCATAGCTCCAATAACAGCCTCTTCTAGGTCAATAGCTTGTGGTGGAATTTTTCCTCTTTCAAGATTAACTAGGTTTCCAGATGTTACGGCTGGAGCAATGATTGGCTTTCTTTTTTCCATTAATCGAAATTAGTCATAATACCAGGATTCTTTGGTGTAAAACAAGCTTGAGATATACCCCAAGTTTAAACAAAAGACCGTTTATAACTATTTATTTTTGTTGATAAGCTAAAATTAATCTTTGAATACACCCATATCATTGAACTTAGCCCTTCGAGCTTTTATCAATTCATGAGGTTGTAACTTATCCAAAATTTTAAATGTTTTTAGAACTTCATCCTGAACTGAATTAAATACTTGCTCACGATCATAATGAGCTCCACCAAGAGGTTCTTTTATAATTTTATCGATTAACTTGGCCTTCTTCATATCAGTTGCAGTCAACTTAAGTGAATCTGCGGCTTGCTCCTTATATTCCCAACTCCTCCATAAAATGGAAGAACAAGATTCTGGAGAAATCACAGAGTACCAGGTGTTTTCGAGCATAAATACACGATCTCCAACGCCAATACCGAGTGCTCCTCCCGATGCACCTTCTCCAATAATTACAGTTATAATTGGAACCTTAATGGAAAGCATTTCATAAATATTACGGGCAATTGCTTCTCCTTGACCTCGCTCTTCTGCTTCAAGTCCTGGGTATGCTCCAGGAGTATCTATTAGGGTTACGATTGGAATTCCAAATTTTTCGGCTGATTTCATCAAGCGAAGTGCTTTTCGATATCCCTCTGGATTTGCCATTCCAAAATTTCTATATTTACGAGTCGCGGTATTATATCCTTTTTGAGTTCCAATAAACATAAAAGACTGGTTCCCTATCTTACCCAGACCTCCAATCATTGCCTTATCATCTTTGACATTTCGATCTCCATGCAATTCTAAAAATGTATCTCCACAAATTGCCTTGATATAGTCCAAGGTGTAAGGTCTAGATGGATGACGAGACAATTGTACTCGTTGCCATGCACTTAAATTACCGTATATTTCTTTTTTTATAGTGAGTAATTTATTCTCTAACTGATCACAAGTGTCCGTTACATCAATCTCGCTTTCATTTCCAATAATTTTACATTTATCGAGTTGTTCTATAATATCTTTAATCGGAAGTTCAAAATCTAAATATTCCATAATATTTTGTTCAGGGTAAAAATATAAATTTTTAATTATTTAATTAGTCTTTTTTAATTTACGTGCTTTATAAATTCCATTTCCAAGAACAGAAATAAGAATTATCAGTACTCCAAGATAAAAGTTTACACTCATAATTTCTTTTTCACCAAAAATATAGATAGAAAATAAAATTGCGTAAACAGGTTCCATGTTCAATGAAATCATTATTGTATATGGCGATATCTGTTTCATAATTTCTACAGAAGCAATAAACGCATAAGCAGTACAAAAAGAAGCCAAAAGAAATATCCATAGAGGATCATACCCTTTTAGAACAAAAAAGTCCGTAGGAATGTCCAAAATAAAAATTAACCAGATACTCAAAAAAAAGCTTCCACTCAATAATTGATAAAATGATATTGAAGTTGCCTGATAATACTCAATCAATTTTCCATTGAGTAGAGTAAATGAAACAGAAAGTAATGTCGATAATAATGCCACATAAATACCGATTGATGAATTTTGTTCTGCTTTAAAAATCACACTTAATCCAATTACAACAAATACTCCAAAAAACACTTCATATATTCTAATTTTTCTTTTGTAAAAAAGGGGTTCCAAAAATGAAGTCATCAAAGAAGCCGAGGATAAAACAGAAAGGGTCACAGATACTGAAGATATTTTAATTGCATGAAAAAATAAAATCCAATGTACCGATATCAATAAACCTCCCAAAGCAAAATAAACTAGAGCTTTGAGAGGAACTTTAAATAATTTTCTTTTAAAAAAAAGAAAATATACTGCAATTAAACTGGAAGCAATTACTACTCGAAACCAAACGATTTCAAAAGGACTTTTATTCATTAAAGCCCCTAAAATAGAAGTAAATCCCCAAATAAAAACCAAAAAATGCAGGTGTAAAAGGCTTTTAAATCTAGCGTTTGGCATATGACAATAATACAATTCCTAAGATTCCAAAAATTCCTAAAGGTAACCAAGCTCCTATGGCTGGAGATAAATCAGTTTTATCGACCAAAACTCCAAAAATTTTATCGAAAAAAATAAAAGTGAAACCGGCTATGATACCAAAGGCTAGATTAACTCCCATCCCCCCTCTCCTTTTGAAAGAGGAAACAGCTACAGCAATAATTGTTAAAATAAATACTGATAGTGGAATACTATAACGTTTATGTCTAACCAATAAATGAATATTGATCAATGGTGATCCGCTGCGTTCTTCTTCTGAAATAAATTCATTGAGTTTTTGCAATGAAAGTGTTTCAGCCTTATAATTTAATGGAGTGAGATCTTGAATTTCAAAATCAAATAGAGTGTCCTTTAAATTTTGTTGTTCATATAATTCATTGTTTTCCATGAAAGTACGTTTACGGTAATTAATTAAACGGAAAACAGAATCCTTCTCTACCCAACGAATGGTTTGGGAGAATATTTTGAATTTCATTTCTTCTCCATCAAAATGTTCAAGGGTAAAATCGGTTGCTCTTTTTCGAGTTTGGTTGTAACCGCTTACATAAATAAATTCGTTGTCATTGATTTGTTTATATAAGTTTGAGCTAGCCCGATCATTGTTTGTCCGGCTGATATATTTATATGTAAATTCATTGAATCCTTTACTGGCCTTTGGAACAATAAACATACCCGCTAAAAAAGCTAAAAAAGAGACAAAGGAAGCTGCTACAATGAAGGGTCTTAAATATCGATTAAAAGAAATCCCAGAACTCAAGATGGCTATAATCTCCGAGTTATTTGCCAACTTAGAAGTAAACCATATAATTGCCAAAAATAAAAATATGGGATAAAGTAAGTTCCCAAAATACCACATGAAGTCGAAATAATAATCAATGATTGCATCTAAAGGGACTTCTTTTTCTTTGAATTTATCTATTTTCTCAGCTACATCAACCATTATCCCTATAGGAATGAATAAAAGCAGCATTACAAAGAATGTTGCTAAATATCTTTTAATTATGTAGAGGTCAATTTTTTTCAACAAAATTATAAACGTTTATCCATATTTTTCACCATTTGTTCTTTCCAGCTACAAAAGTCTCCAGCAATGATTCTTTTTCTTGCCTCACGCATCAACCATAAATAAAACCCTAAGTTATGAATTGTTGCAATTTGCTTTCCTAACATTTCATTTACTTTAAACAAATGTCTAAGATAAGCCTTTGAATATTCTGTATCAACATAAGTATATCCCGATTCATCAATTGAAGAAAAATCATTTTCCCATTTTTTATTTTTAATGTTGATTGTTCCATGGGCTGAAAACAACATTCCATTTCTGGCGTTACGAGTTGGCATAACACAATCAAACATGTCTACTCCTAAAGCTACATTTTCTAGTAAATTGATTGGTGTTCCTACTCCCATTAAATATCGAGGTTTATCTTCGGGTAAAATATCACAAACCACCTCAGTCATTGCATACATTTCCTCAGCTGGTTCTCCTACAGAAAGACCTCCAATGGCATTTCCCTCTGCTTTTTTACTGGCAATATATTCTGCAGATTGTTTTCTCAAATCTTTGTAAACACTTCCTTGAACTATTGGGAAAAAAGTTTGTGAATAATTGTACAAAAAGGGGCTTTTCGTGTTTTGAATTAGACAACGTTCAAGCCATCTATGGGTCATATTCATAGAAGCCTTTGCATATCGATAATCACAAGGATATGGAGTACACTCATCAAATGCCATGATAATATCTGCTCCAATTTTACGTTGGATATCTATCACGTTCTCTGGAGTAAAAAAGTGGAGGGATCCATCTATATGAGATTTGAATTTGACTCCCTCTTCTTTGATTTTCCTGTTTGCTGATAATGAATATACTTGATATCCCCCTGAATCTGTCAAAATTGGACGTTTCCAATTCATAAACTTATGAATTCCTCCAGCTTGTTCAATAATTTCTGTCTTTGGGCGCAAATATAGATGATAGGTATTTCCAAGGATAATATCAGGGTTAATTTCCTGCTCTAATTCCCTTTGGTGAACACCTTTTACCGTAGCCGCAGTACCAACTGGCATAAAAATAGGAGTTTTAATAATACCATGGTCAGTTGTAATTGAACCTGCTCGTGCTTTACTTTGAGGATCATTTGCGATACGTTCAAAATTCATAATTAAAAAATATTGCCAAATATAACGAACTTGCCCCTACTGATTGTGGCTTTTACAAAAATGTTAAAGAAGACGTTAATAAGTATTCTCCAGAAGTTTGTACAAGCACAACAAAGCTGTATTTTTGTGTTACATATTATTAACATTCATGCAAACACAAACAACATTAAAACAAACCGTTTCTCAAGTAAGAAGAGATATCTTGAGAATGGTTCACAAAGTAAATTCGGGACACCCGGGAGGTTCTTTAGGGTGTACAGAATTTTTAGTTAGCCTATACAATGAGATCATGGAATTGAAGGAAGGATTCGATATGGATGGCATTAATGAAGATGTATTTTTTCTTTCCAATGGTCATATTTCTCCCGTGTTTTACAGTGTTTTAGCACACAGAGGATATTTTCCTGTTGAAGAACTCAATACTTTTCGACTAATTAATTCAAGATTACAAGGACATCCAACAACACATGAAGGTTTACCAGGTATTCGTATGGCTTCTGGTTCTCTTGGCCAAGGACTATCTGTTGCAATAGGTGCAGCACAAAGCAAAAAACTAAACAATGATCGACATTTAGTTTTTGCGTTACTGGGTGATGGTGAACTTCAAGAAGGTCAGAATTGGGAAGCAATTATGTATGCAGCAGGTAAAAAAGTGGATAACCTCATTGCAACAATAGATTTGAACGAAAAACAAATTGACGGGCCTACAAATGAAGTTATGCCAATGGGAGATCTATCCTCTAAATTTATTGCTTTTGGATGGGATGTCCTGACTGTAGAAAAAGGAAATGATCTTACAGAAATTATCGATACTCTCAAAAAAGCAAAATCGATGACGGGAAAGGGTAAGCCAATTTGTATTTTATTGAAAACCGAAATGGGTAATGGTGTTGACTTTATGATGAACACCCACGCATGGCATGGAAAAGCACCAAATGATGAACAGCTAGAAAAAGCCTTAGCCCAAAATCCAGAAACATTAGGAGATTATTAAATCCTGCATTGCGGGAATACCAAAGAAATTATTATGAAAGAATATATCAATCAAGGCTCAAAAGACACTCGCTCTGGATTTGGTGATGGACTCACAGAACTTGGAAGAATAAACCCTCATGTAGTTGCGCTTTGTGCAGATCTTATTGGATCTCTTAAAATGAATCAATTTATGAAAGAGAATCCTGAACGTTTTTTTCAAGTTGGAATTGCAGAAGCAAACATGATTGGAATAGCAGCTGGTTTAACAGTTGGAGGTAAAATTCCTTTCACAGGAACTTTTGCAAATTTCTCAACAGGAAGGGTTTACGATCAAATTCGCCAGTCAGTTGCATATTCAGATAAGAATGTTAAAATATGTGCTTCACATGCAGGGGTGACTTTGGGTGAAGATGGAGCAACACATCAAATTTTGGAAGATATCGGTTTAATGAAAATGCTTCCTGGTATGACCGTTATCAATACTTGTGATTACAACCAAACCAAAGCTGCAACAATTGCCATAGCTGAATTCGAAGGCCCAGTTTATCTTAGATTTGGAAGACCATCTGTAGCAAATTTCACTGCAGTTGATCAAAAATTTGAGGTTGGGAAAGGAATCCTTCTCCAAGAAGGAAAAGATGTTACTATTGTTGCAACTGGACATCTTGTATGGGAGGCACTAGAAGCAGCAAAAACACTTCATGAACAAGGAATTAGTGCTGAGGTAATCAATATTCATACTATAAAACCTATTGATGAGGCTATTATTTTAAAGTCTTTAGCAAAAACTAAATGTATTGTATCTGCAGAAGAACACAACTACCTCGGAGGATTAGGAGAAAGTATTGCAGGTGTTCTAGCTCTAAACCATCCAACACCTCAAGAATTTGTGGCTGCTAAGGATACTTTTGGTGAATCCGGAACTCCCGCTCAATTAATGGAAAAATATGGATTGAACAAAGATGCCGTATTGGCAGCTGTAAAAAAAGTAATGAAACGCAAATAAAAAAATGTCCTCTAGGCTTATTAAAATCTTAACCTCAATTGTTTTTTTTTGTGCTTCATTATTTCTTCAGGCGCAGTTTGAATTTGGTGTTAAAGCAGGATTAAACTACGATTCATTGGGTGAGTTGAAGTTAGAAAGTATTAAAAATACAGCAAATTCTGACGGATCAGAAATAGGATATCATGTTGGATTTTATGGAAATTTAAATCTTGTAGTTTTTTACATCAGACCTGAGATTCAATTTACTAAAATCAATAGCAGCATTAAGAATTTAAATATTGGTTTAAGTAAATTAGAGATACCCATACTTTTGGGATATAAAATACTTGGACCACTGAGTGTTTTTATTGGTCCAAGTTTTCAATATATATTAGAAGAGGAAGTCAAAGGAATTTCTCTAACAAAAATTAAAAATCATTTAACTGTTGGTGCTCAAATCGGTACTCGTCTTTCTCTGGGAAGATTTGGAGTGGGTATTCGACTCGAACGAGGTTTTACAAACAATGACCTCATTTTAATTGGCATTAATGGGATAAATCAAGGACAAATCAATACACGCTCCGACCAGGTCATACTGAGTGCTTCTTACAAATTTAAATCTAATTCTTCAGATGAAAACTAATTTTTTTGTCTGATTAAATAACTTTGATTTGTTCAAAAAAGCCTTTAGCTTTATTTTTTTTAACCTCATTCCAATTAAAAAGTATGCCATTCATTGCGATATAAACCCCTGGATCAAGAACTCTTACATAAGCCATTGCAGAACCTAAATTAAAAAACCCATCAGAAGAGCTTCCAAAAGTGTAAGGAATCATCGCTCCTGTTAGTATTATGGTTTTTGTTCGATTCCAACTGCTTCTTGAGCTATTTTTTAGCAGTATCAACAATACAATCTGTACCGTGTGTAATTACAATCTTACTTTTCTCAAAGGTTTCACAGGCTTTGATTATGGTTTCAAAATGAGTAGAGGTCATTTCTAAACTATCCAAAAGCATAAGTGTTTTTACATCAATATCCAACATGCATTTACTTCTAACTAGCATTTGAGGTAAATGGGTTTTTTGTAAGTTTAAAGTACCATTAATATGATCATAGGTCTAATCAAAGGTTCCCCCCCGTAACAAAAACTTGAATACTTTTTTCAAATACCATAGCACGAAAAGATTAAAAAGTGTATTTAGTTTATTTTAACTATCCGAATCTAAATAATCAGGAGTACCATCATTATCGGTGTCGTCAACAACTCCGTCTTTGTCTTTATCAAATTCATTGTACGTAAGAATTCCATCACCATCATCATCAATATCATTGAAGTTTAAAATACCATCTGAATCTGTATCATCATTGAATGGATTTCCATCCCCATCAGGGTCTTCGTTTTTAGATAAAATTCCATCGTTATCATGATCAGATTCATTGGTGGTATATACAGATACCGAAAAAACTAAGGGTGAGTAATTAGGAATTGCAGCCAACCCCGAAGCATAATAACCTATCCCAGAGGGCATGAAAATTATTCCTTGTCCAAAATCTTGAAACCTTATGATTCCACTCTCATTTACTGAATAAGTTCCTGGAGCAAAATGTTGGAGACCATATCTGAAACCACTAACAACTGAAGCGTTATCAAACCAAACTGGACTCACACGTTCATCAAATTTATAACCTGAAAGTAATTCGCCTTTATAAGCAACATAAGTAGAATCAACAATGGCAGGTTTTCTTTCCAATTCTGACCCTTGCTGTGCAACAATGTAATATAAAGTATGATTGATAATTGCATTATTTGCATCCGTTAAGGGAACAGATATTTGTTGAACTTGATCTATAAGTGGAATTTTGTTGGCATTATCCCCAGAAATTGTGTCAATCTCTATGGATACAATTTTATTTTCAGATCTTGGAAAATCTTGATAGTTATAAAAATGTGTAGATAAATAATCAACTAATAAAGCATTATCTGTTGCGAGTTGTTCAGAATAGTCGTTAATTTCAACAGCTACACTATTGTTATCTGAGTCACAAGAACTAAGAAAAAAAATCAGAGTAACTAAAACAAAATAGAGTTTTGAAAAATTAAGCATAGAAATAATTTTGGTGCGCAAGATACAATTTTACTTTATTTTTTAGTGAAATTTAACGTAGTTTTAGAGAATGAGAATCGATCAATATTTGTGGGCAGTCCGGTATTTTAAATCAAGAAGTATTGCAACTAAAGCATGTAAAAAAGGTTTAATTCGTGTTAACGATCAAGTTGCAAAACCATCGCGAGAGGTTTTTCCAATGGATAAAATTATTATTCGAAAAGAACAAATTAATCACAGCCTTGATGTGTTGGATATTCCCAAAAGTCGAGTCGGTGCAAAATTAGTGGATATTTATCGACTCAATACGACTCCCAAAGATGCCTTTAAACAAAATAAACTTCAAAACTTAGCCCAAAATTATTATCGCGAAAAAGGAGAAGGAAGACCTACCAAAAAGGACAGAAGAGAATTGGATGATTATGCGAAAAGTATTGATCATCAAGAAGATTGAGTTATTAATAATATTATTTAATAATTTACTAGAGTAAAAAGAAAACGTAAAAGTTATTTGAGTTAAAAACTTCATAACTTTGTTGAGATACAAAACATGACTTGAAATGAAAAAAGATGCTACTCTAATTATAGACGCTAAAACGATTGAGCACAGCACTCGAAGGATTGCATATCAAATTTATGAAGCAAATTTCGATAACAATGTTATTTATGTTGTAGGAATCGCTAAAAGTGGTGTCCTATTTGCTCAAAGTATCATTTCATTTTTGAAACAAATTTCTGATTTAGAAATTCATTTCATCCAATTAGAAATCAATAAAAAAAATTCTCATTTACCAATAAAAACCTCAGTTGATGTAAATGTCCTCAAAAATCAATCTGTAGTTTTGGTTGATGATGTACTAAATACCGGAAGTACCCTGATTTATGCAACAAAAAATTTACTTGAAGTCCCTTTAAAACAACTAAAAACTGCTGTGTTAGTTAATAGAAATCATAAAAATTATCCGATCAAAGCAGATTATAAAGGAATTTCTCTTTCAACCTCAATAAACGAACACATTCAAGTGATCTTGGATTCGGAGTCAAACGGAGTTTATCTGAGCTAATTTTATGATTTTTAATGATAGTGCCTCTGGGCTTTTCAAATTTACGTCGATAATATGGGAAGCTCTAGAATAAAAGGGCAAACGTTCGAACAAATGTTTCCCTATAAACTCCTGCAAATCTGTTTCAGTTTCTAGATGACTTATAAGCGGTCTGCGTTTTTTTTCATTAACTAAACGGGATACTAGTGTATTAATCCTTGCTTTTAAATAAATACTTATTACTTCAGAATTTACAATGAAATCCATTGAATCATAATAACAAGGCGTTCCTCCACCTAGGGCTAAAATAACAGGCTCTTTTTGCAATAAAAGTTGTTCTAAATAATGACGTTCTTTTTTTCTAAAATACACCTCACCTTTATTGTTAAATATATTTTCAATAGAAGATTTTTCTTGGATCTCAATATAAGAGTCAAGGTCTATGTATGGAATATCAATACATTGTGAAAGTGCTTTACCTACTCTAGACTTACCACTACCCATATACCCCAAAAGCACAATTGTTTTCTTCAAAACATCATTTTAGAATTCAAAAACAAATTTAGCCATTTAGAATATGAATTATTAATATTTGCACGTATATTTGCAGCCTTAAAATACCAAAACGATCTGGTAGCTCAGTTGGTAGAGCATCTCCCTTTTAAGGAGAGGGTCCTGGGTTCGAGCCCCAGCCAGATCACAATTGTTTTAAGACCTGGTAGCTCAGTTGGTAGAGCATCTCCCTTTTAAGGAGAGGGTCCTGGGTTCGAGCCCCAGCCAGGTCACTTTAGCGCACGTGGCGGAATTGGTAGACGCGCTAGCTTGAGGGGCTAGTGGGATTTTTCCCGTGGAAGTTCGAGTCTTCTCGTGCGCACTCAATCTTTTATTAATTCATTTTCATCTCTTTAAATTTTATTTTGTAATTTTGTTTAGGTTTTATCATATAAGATTAAACTAATGGATAGAATTAAGAGTAGTTTTAGTATAAAAAATCTTGAAAATATTTCAGGTATTAAAGCACATACAATACGTATTTGGGAAAAGAGATATAACTTGTTATCCCCTGAAAGGACTCAAACTAACATTCGTAGGTATTCTCTCGATAGCCTAAGAAAATTATTAAATATTACACTCTTATACAATCATGGATTCAAAATCTCAAAGATTGCAGGATATCATGAATCAGACATCCCTCAATTGGTGCGTAATGTTGCATTAAAATCTAACTCAGAAGAAATTTCGATCAATGCACTTAAATTATCGATGGTGAATTTTGATACTAGTTTGTTTGACCTAACTTTTAAAGAGTTGATTCAAAAAAAAGATTTCGAATTCATCTACATGAATGTTTTTGCAGTATTAATGCGTGAATTGGGCATCTTATGGCAAACCAATGCGATAAGTCCTTCACACGAACATTTCATTACAAACCTTATAAAACAAAAAATACACGTCCAAACAGAAATTGTTCAATTTAACCGTGACTATCATCCAAATAATCCATGTTTTGTTTTGTTTTTACCCGAAAATGAAATCCATGAATTAAGTATTTTGTTTTTAAATCAATTGATACTATCGAAAGGTTACAGAACGATTTTTTTAGGACAATCTGTTCCAAGTGAAAGCTTAACAACAATATTATCATTCAGTTCTAATATCCACTTTGTTACTTTTTGTACCGTAGAACCCAATCAAAACAAAATGGATGATTTTATTTTGAATTTTAAAAAGGAAATTTTAACCATAAGTAACTCTCGCTTATCCATGTTTGGGCCCAGAACGCTCAGCATAAACCAAGATAAACTACCCGCAAATATTAATGTATTTGAAGGTCTTGATGAATTTAAACTTCGCTTCCTTTCACCCAAAGTTTTTGCTTAATTTTATGTAAATTTGACCACATTCAAAATAGATATAGCACTTTGAAACCAAACTATTTTTTGCAAATTAAAAGAAGATAATGAAAGTTTTATTTGATCATGTTTCTAATGAGTGTAGTAGGCTTATCACTGTTTCGTACAGTACCTCCTTTTCTTTGGCAACAAAAATGTTGGATATTGCTATTCGAAAAGATATTTATAATATATATGGCTTTGTTCGTTTTGCAGATGAAATTGTCGATAGTTTTCATTCTTATGATAAAGAAGAATTGTTGAGTCGTTTTGAAAGTGATTTGTATCACGCCTTAGAGCATAAAATAAGTTTAAATCCAATTCTTAATTCATTTCAAGAAACATTTCATCTTCATAAACTCGAACTAGAACATGTAAAAGCTTTTCTGAAAAGTATGCGTTGGGATTTACACAAAAAAAATTACCTCAAACAAGAGGATTACAAGGAATATATTTATGGATCTGCGGATGTTGTGGGACTGATGTGTTTAAAGGTTTTTGTTCAAGGTGATCAAGAAAAATACGAAACTCTAAAAGATTCAGCAATGGCCTTGGGTTCTGCTTTTCAAAAGGTTAATTTCTTAAGAGATTTAAAAGCAGATCAAGAAGGCTTGGAACGATCTTATTTCCCTGAGATTGATTTAAAAGACTTTGATGAAAAATCAAAATTAAAAATAATCAATGAAATTGAAGCTGATTTCAAAGCAAGCTATAATGGGATTCTTGATTTGCCCAAAGAAGCTAGATTCGGAGTATATACTGCTTATAAGTACTATTATAAATTACTTAAAAAACTCAAACGAATTCCATCTAGTCACATTAAGGAGTCTCGTGTACGTGTCCCTAACTACGAGAAGGTAAGTGTATTGGCTCAGTCTTATTTAAATTACCGTTTTAATTTCCTGTAAAATGAATACTTTCTTTTGGATATTAATATACCTAACTTCTTTTCTTATTATGGAATTCATGGCTTGGTTTTCTCATAAATATATCATGCATGGTTTTTTGTGGAGTCTTCATAAAGATCATCATAAAAAAGACCACAGCTCATGGTTTGAACGCAATGATTTGTTTTTTATTTTCTATGCTGTAGTAAGTATGATATTAGTAATTCTTTGGGGTGAGTATGGCTTTTGGTCGGGATTACCCATGGCTTTTGGGATTTTTACATATGGGATGACTTATTTCATTGTACATGATATTTTTATCCACCGCCGTTTTAAAATTTTCAGATCTTCAAATTCTAAATATGCTAAAGGTTTAAGGAGAGCGCATAAAATACACCACAAAAATATCCATAAAGAAGGGGGAGAATGCTTCGGTATGCTTTGGGTTCCACTAAAATATTTTAAGTAAAGATTCTTTATTTTTTTGACCAATTGTTTGAGAAAACACAGTTTTTGTAATCCTTACTTATACTAACATAGGTATCTTCTATTTTTTCTTTTGTCCATTTAGTAATTGCTTCTAATTGTTTGTCTTTTAAGGCAAGTTCTTTTATTCGAATATAATCTTGTGAATAATCAGCAACATGTTCTTCATATCGATTGGTGATTTTAATAATTTTGTATTTTTTTGAACCCGATCGATCTTCTTCTAACAAAGGCAAGGAAATTTCTCCATCCTTAAGTTTGTTAACCTGATTATACAAAAGAGGGTCCATTTTTGTCAGTTCAAAACGTGTGTCACCAGTAACAGGATTGATTAGAACACCTCCACTATTTCTTGTTTTTTTGTCGTTAGAAAAATTATAAGCAGCATTTTTAAAAGTTAGCTCTTCATCCACAATTCGTTTTCGAATAGAATCTAAATTTTTTTTGGATTCTTCCAACTGAAGAGGATCAACTTTTGTTGTCAATAAAATATGGCGCACATCTACTTGTTGACCCCTGATTTTATCTACTGTCAAAATATGCCATCCGAAATCTGTTTTAAAAGGTGTGGATATTTCTCCTTCTTCTAGGCTAAAAGCTGCATCTCTAAACTCTTTTACCATTCTTGGACGTTTTCTATGAAGAGTGTATTTACCTCCTGAGGATCGAGATCCTGGATCTTGAGAATAAAGAATAGCTTTAGAAGCAAAACTCAGCCCTTTTTCTTCAACATCATTCTTAAAATCTTTTAATTTTTCAACTACCCTTTGGGTTTCTTCATCTTTGATTTTAGGTTCTATTACAATTTGTGACAATTCAATTTCTGTCCCAAAAACAGGCAATTCATCTAAAGGAATCTCATCAAAAAAAGCTCGAACTTCTTCTGGTGTAATTTCAATTTTTGAAACAATGTCCGATTGCATCAATGAAGCAAGTTTTTGTAGCTTATTGATTTCAAATAATTGTTCTCTGAAAGAAAATTCATCAGGTTTGTTGTAAAACTCCAATACTTTTTCGATACTACCCAGCTGTTCTGTAAAGTATTCAATGCTTTGGTCGACATAACTATACACTTCCGAATCACTTATCTCCAAACTATCTTGAACCGCATGGTGGGCATACAATTTATCTTCCATTAATTTACCTAGTAACTGACAACGCTCAATACCTTTAGTTGGAATACCTTGGGATTGCATATCTGCTATAGTTTTATCAATGTCTGAATCTAAGATAACATAGTCTCCTACAACAGCCGAAACCCCATCAATTTTTGTTCGCTCAGAACCAACTGAAGATTCAGAGGGCCCTTGAGCAAAAGAATGAAGGCTAAAAACAAAAACCGTAAAAAAGAACACAATCTGGCTAGCGGTATAATTCAAATTTTTTTGTCTGTATTGCATCTTGTAATATTTCTTTATCAAATTGTTTTATGAAATCGAGTTTTCTTTTATTAAAAACTATTTTGCGAATTGTATTTTCAATAGATACCAAAGGAGCTACTTCATCCCTCAATACAAAATCATTTACAAAAAGCAAATATACCTCGAATGCATCCTCAACAAGAAAAAATTGTGATTTATTTAAGTACTTTTCAAAGTTTTTCTCTTTAAGAAATGGAAGTGTTTTAATCATCCCTCTTTTTTTGATCCAAAAAGTATCATTTAGTTGATAGGAATTGAATTGAAAAGAAAGAGAATCTAAAAAACGTTTGTCTTTTTCTTGAAAGCGAATCAGTTTATCTTTGATTTCTAATAAGTCAATATTTTCTGATGGTAGGGCAATAAAACGAAAATTTACCATTACCTCGTTTAGCTTAAAATTATTCTTATTTTTTATATAATAAGCTTCTGTTTCTTCTTTGCTAATTATAGTGTCAATATTTGATTTTACCACAAATTCTTTATACGTCCTACTCCATAAGTCAGAACGATAGGATCGTACAAGTTCTTCTAAACGTTCTTGGTC
>Ga0233438_10002453_pt1 | contig 18558 bp, 14 predicted proteins | sample SI_123_September_FD_182720 | JGI IMG/M metagenome (GOLD analysis project Ga0233438, IMG submission 182720) | Seawater microbial communities from Saanich Inlet, British Columbia, Canada - SI_123_September2016_10_MG | ecosystem: Environmental > Aquatic > Marine > Inlet | place: Canada: British...
TACATACGCGGTCTAAAAACCAACGGTCATGCGAGATGATAACAGCACAACCTGCAAAGTTTTCTAAACCTTCCTCCAAGGCTCGCAAAGTATTTACATCCAAATCATTGGTCGGCTCATCCAACAGCAATACATTTCCTTCTTCTTTGAGGGTCATTGCCAAATGCAAACGGTTGCGTTCGCCTCCAGAAAGGGTGCTTACCTTTTTATTTTGCTCGGAACCGCTAAAATTGAAACGGCTCAGATAAGCACGGGAGTTGACCATTTTACCTCCCATCATGACCAGGTCTTGTTCGTCGGCAAAATTGGCCCAAATCGAACGGTCTGAATCGATGTCTGAGTGGGATTGGTCTACATAAGAAATCTTAGCGGTATCCCCTACTTTGAAATCTCCTTTGTCTGGAGTTTCCTCTCCCATAATCATTCGGAAAATCGTTGTCTTTCCCGCTCCGTTGGGACCGATGATGCCCACAATGCCATTGGGAGGAAGTTTGAACTCCAAATTATCGTAGAGCAATTTGTCACCAAAAGCTTTTGAGACGCCTTGGGCTTCGATTACATTGGTTCCCAAACGAGGACCGTTGGGAATGTAAATTTCTAATTTTTCTTCTTTCTCCTTTTGGTCTTGACTCATCAGTTTGTCATAACTAGCCAAACGGGCTTTGGACTTGGACTGACGTCCTTTGGCTCCCTGGCGCACCCATTCCAATTCACGTTCCAAAGTCTTTTGCCTTTTGGAAGCTGTCTTGTCCTCACGGGCCATGCGTTGGGATTTTTGATCCAACCAAGAGGAGTAATTCCCTTTCCAAGGAATCCCTTCTCCACGGTCCAACTCTAAAATCCACCCTGCGATGTTGTCCAAGAAATAACGGTCGTGTGTAACGGCGATAACGGTTCCTTTGTACTGTGCCAGATGGTGTTCCAACCAATGGACAGATTCTGCATCCAAGTGGTTGGTCGGTTCGTCCAACAAGAGAATGTCGGGTTGTTGCAACAACAAGCGACAAAGTGCCACTCTGCGACGTTCTCCTCCAGAGAGTACCGAGATCAGTGTGTCGGGTTCTGGTGTCCGCAAGGCGTCCATTGCAATTTCCAATTTGGTGTCCAATTCCCAGGCATCGGAAGCGTCAATTTGATCTTGCAACTCAGCTTGACGGTTCATCAACTGCTCCATTTTGCCGGCATCTGAATACACTTCTTCCAAACCAAACTGATCGTTGATTTGATTGTATTCGTCCAAGACCGCTACTGTTTCAGCAACGCCTTCTTTGACAATGTCCAACACTGTTTTTGTATCGTCTAATATAGGCTCTTGCTCTAAAAAACCAACCGAATAACCCGGAAGAAAATTGATGTCTCCTTGGTAATTCTTGTCGACACCTGCAATGATTTTTAACAGGGAGGATTTCCCAGATCCATTCAATCCCAAAATGCCAATTTTGGCTCCGTAAAAAAAACTCAAATGGATGTTTTTCAAAACTTGTTTCCCTGTACTTTGGTAGGTTTTGCTCAAACCTGACATGGAAAAAATAACTTTTTTATCGTCTGACATATGCGGATTGTTAAGGTTTCTTATAAAGAGGCTTTCCCAATAATAGGAAAACAAATATCGTAAAATTGGTTGAGATAACAGGAATGGTTTTTGGATTCCTCCAAAAAAAAGAGGCTGTCTTTCAACATCCTCTCTGATTTATTTTAAGCTTGTCCTGTCGGTCCAAAATTTAGTGGAATCGGAGGGTGCTCTGGTTCGTTGATCGGGCCATTGGCTTTTTCAAACCTTTTGACATTCTCTGCCAATGCTTTTGCCAGTCTCTTCGCATGCTCCGGTGTCAAGATGATTCTCGACTTCACTTTGGCTTTGGGAACTCCTGGCATGACATTGATAAAGTCGACAATAAATTCTGAAGCAGAGTGGTTGATAATTGCCAAATTGGAATAAATCCCTTCAGCAATGCTCTCGTCCAATTCAATGTTCAATTGGCCTTCTTTTTGTTTTTCTTCACTCATAGTCTGTTTGTTTAATTTGAAAAAAAATCTGGGTTTCACATGTGTAAAACCCAGATTTGTACTCCAATGCATGTTGTGCTCCGAAAGGGATTACATGTTTTCTTCCATTTCGTCTTTTGGACCGACAATGACCTTGTTGTACGAACGCATTCCTGTTCCTGCAGGGATTCGCTTTCCAACAATTACATTTTCTTTCAATCCTTCTAGCGTGTCCACTTTACCGCTTACAGCCGCTTCGTTTAAGACTTTGGTTGTTTCCTGGAAGGAAGCCGCAGAGATAAAGGATTTGGTCTGTAAGGAAGCTCTGGTGATCCCTTGCAATACTTGTTCGGCAGTCGCTGGCTTCGCATCTCTTGCGACGACCAATGCTTTGTCTTCTCTTTTCAAAAGAGAGTTTTCATCTCTCAATTTTCGAGAAGTGATTATTTGACCTGCTTTTAAGTTTTCGGAATCTCCCGCTTCATCGACAACTTTCATTCCATAAATGGCATCGTTTTGTTTGATGAAATCATTTTTATGAACCAATGCATTTTCTAAGAACAAGGTGTCTCCTGAATCGATGATACGCACTTTTCGCATCATTTGGCGGACGACAACTTCAAAGTGTTTGTCGTTGATTTTTACGCCTTGCAAACGGTATACTTCTTGAATTTCGTTGACCAAGTACTCTTGTACTTTTGAGGGCCCTTGAATTTTCAAAATATCGTTTGGCGTAATCGCACCGTCAGACAAAGGCATCCCAGCTTTGATAAAATCATTTTCCTGTACCAAAATTTGGTTGGAAAGCTTTACCAAGTACTTTTTGATATCTCCGAATTTAGACTCTACGATGATTTCACGGTTTCCACGTTTGATTTTCCCTAAAGAAACCACCCCGTCTGTTTCCGCAACTACGGCAGGATTGGAAGGGTTACGGGCTTCAAACAATTCTGTCACACGTGGTAGACCTCCTGTAATATCCCCTGCTTTTCCAGACTTACGTGGGATTTTTACCAAAACTTTACCCGATTCGATGGTTTCGCCATCGTCAATCATCAGATGAGAACCCAACGGCAAGCTGTACGAACGCAAAGCTTCGCCATTTTCGTCTTGAATGATCAAGGCAGGTATGATTTTTTTATTTTTAGATTCGGTAATTACTTTTTCTTGGAATCCTGTTTGTTCGTCGATTTCTACTTGGAAGTTGACTCCTTTTTCAACATTGTCAAAAATTATTTTTCCTCCAAATTCAGAAACGATGACCCCATTAAAGGCATCCCATTGACAAACGACATCTCCTTTTTTGATCTTTTTGTTTCCTTTTACAAAAACGTGAGATCCGTAAGGAATGTTGTTTGAACTCAACACCAATCCGGTTACCTCGTCGATAATTTTGATTTCAGATGTTCTTGAAATAACGATGTCCACTTTGTTTCCTTGCGGATCCAAACCTGCAACCGTATTCAAGTCCTCGATTTCAATTTTACCATTGAATTTGGCAATCAATTTGTTGTCTTCAGAAATGTTCCCTGCAACCCCACCAACGTGGAAAGTTCTCAATGTCAACTGTGTTCCAGGTTCCCCGATGGATTGTGCTGCAATGACGCCCACAGACTCTCCTCTTTGAACCATGGAGCGTGTGGACAAACTTTGTCCATAACAACTCGCACAGATTCCAGTAGTGGCCTCACAGGTCAATGGAGAACGTACTTCTACCATATCGACTCCTGCTTCTTGTATTTGTTGTGCCAATTCATCAGTAATCAATTGCGTCGCTCCTAAGATGACTTCTTTGGTGACTGGGTGGTAGACATCGTGTAAGGTAAAACGTCCAACAATTCGCTCTTGCAAAGATTCGACGATTTCGTCATTTTTCTTCAAAGATGTGACTTCGAGTCCTCTCAAAGTTCCACAATCTACCTCGTTGACGATGACGTCTTGAGAGACATCTACCAATCGACGTGTCAGGTATCCAGCATCTGCTGTTTTCAAAGCAGTATCCGCAAGTCCCTTACGAGCACCGTGGGTAGAGATAAAGTATTCCAAAATTGAAAGTCCTTCCTTAAAGTTGGAAAGAATTGGATTTTCAATAATTTCTCCTCCACTGGCAGTCGATTTTTTAGGCTTTGCCATCAATCCACGCATTCCAGTCAACTGTCGAATTTGTTCTTTAGATCCCCTTGCTCCAGAATCCAACATCATGTATACGGAGTTGAATCCTTGTTGGTCTTCACGCAAACGTTTCATAGAAAGTTCTGTCAAGCGGTTGTTGGTGGACCCCCAGATATCAATCACTTGGTTGTACCGTTCTTTGTTGGTCAGCATCCCCATGTTGTAGTTCGCCATAATGACGTCTACTTCTGAGTTTGCATCTTCAATCATGGTGGTTTTTTCAGCAGGGATGATGATGTCTCCCAAACTGAATGACAAGCCACCTTGGAATGCAAATTTGAATCCCATGGTTTTGATGTCGTCTAAGAATTTTCCAGTTGTTGGAATGTCGGTCGCTTTTAAAATCGCACCGATAATTCCACGCAAATTTTTCTTGGTCAATACTTCGTTGATGTATCCAGCTTTGGCAGGAACAACCTCGTTGATCAAGACTCTACCCACGGTTGTTTTGATGATTCTTGTGACTGGGTTTCCTTCCGCATCAATGTCTTGTGTTCGCACTTTGATTCCCGCATTCAAATCTACTGCTTGTTCGTTGTAAGCAATGATCAATTCTTCTGGAGAATAGAAAGTTAGTCCTTCACCTTTGACTTTGACTTCAGGGGTAGAAATACGTTCTTTGGTCATGTAGTACAATCCGAGTACCATATCCTGTGAAGGAACGGTAACAGGGGCTCCATTAGCAGGATTCAAAATATTGTGCGATGCCAACAACAGCATTTGCGCTTCCAAAATGGCTTCTGGTCCCAATGGCAAGTGAACCGCCATCTGATCCCCATCAAAATCGGCGTTAAAGGCCGTACACACCAATGGGTGCAATTGAATGGCTTTGCCCTCAATCAATTTGGGCTGAAAAGCTTGAATTCCCAAACGGTGCAAAGTAGGCGCACGGTTAAGCAATACGGGGTGTCCTTTCAATACATTTTCAAGGATGTCCCATACAACAGGCTCTTTTTTGTCTATTATTTTCTTTGCAGATTTTACTGTTTTTACAATTCCTCTCTCGATCAATTTTCGGATGACAAAAGGCTTGTACAATTCTGCAGCCATGTCTTTTGGCAAACCACATTCAGAAAGTTTCATTTCAGGTCCAACGACAATGACAGAACGCGCAGAGTAATCCACACGTTTCCCCAATAAGTTTTGACGGAAACGTCCTTGTTTTCCTTTTAAGGAATCCGACAGGGATTTCAAAGGTCTGTTGGATTCGGTTTTTACCGCAGATGCTTTGCGTGTGTTGTCGAACAAAGAATCTACAGATTCTTGCAACATTCTCTTTTCGTTACGCAAAATAACTTCTGGAGCTTGAATTTCCATCAAACGCTTCAAACGGTTGTTTCGGATGATGACTCTTCGGTACAAATCGTTCAAATCAGACGTGGCAAATCGACCTCCGTCTAGAGGCACCAAGGGACGCAATTCTGGTGGAATGACCGGAATGGCTTTCATGATCATCCAAGCAGGATTGTTTTCTCTGTTTTTTGTAGAATCTCTAAAGGCTTCAACAACATTCAAACGCTTCAAAGCTTCCGTTTTTCGTTGTTTGGAAGTTTCTGTGTTTGCTTTGTGTCTCAATTCGTAGGAAAGTGCTTCCAAATCGATGCGATCTAACAAATCAATCAAACACTCCGCGCCCATTTTGGCGATGAATTTGTTTGGATCAGAGTCTTCAAGATACCTGTTTTCTTGAGGAACTGTTTCCATGATGTCCAAATATTCTTCCTCTGTCAGGAAGTCCATTTTTTGCAAGGGAGCTCCGTCCAATTGAGTGGCAACACCCGGTTGAATGACGACGTATCTTTCGTAATAGATGATCATGTCCAACTTTTTGGAAGGAAGTCCTAAAAGGTAGCCCATTTTATTGGGTAGGGATCTAAAATACCAAATGTGTGCAATCGGCACGACCAAATTGATATGTCCGACGCGGTCTCTACGAACTTTTTTCTCAGTTACTTCAACACCACAACGGTCACAAACGATTCCTTTGTAACGGATTCTTTTGTATTTTCCACAGGCACACTCAAAGTCCTTGATGGGACCAAAAATACGCTCGCAAAACAACCCATCTCTTTCGGGTTTGTGTGTACGGTAGTTGATGGTTTCTGGTTTGAGAACTTCTCCTCTGGAAACATCCAAAATGGATTCAGGAGAGGCCAAACCAATTGATATTTTACTGAATTTTTTTACAGTGTATTTATCTTCTTTTCTTGCCATGGTATGTATGGATTCGAATTTAAAATGTTTTTTTTGTAACTGCTTATTTTAAGCAGACTTGTAAAACCGGGAGGTACAAAAAGCACCTCCCGACTGCTGTTTTAGTCTTCTAATCGAACGTCTAAGCCCAAACCTTTCAGTTCGTGCATCAAAACATTGAATGATTCTGGCAAACCAGGTTCTGGCATTTGCTCTCCTTTTACGATTGCCTCGTATGTTTTGGCTCTTCCCATAACATCATCTGATTTTACGGTCAAGATTTCTCTCAATATACTTGAGGCTCCATAGGCTTCTAATGCCCATACTTCCATCTCTCCAAAACGTTGCCCTCCAAATTGCGCTTTTCCTCCAAGAGGTTGTTGCGTGATCAATGAGTAAGGTCCGATCGAACGTGCGTGCATTTTGTCTTCAATCATATGACCCAATTTGATCATGTAAATGATTCCAACAGTTGCAGGTTGATCAAAACGCATTCCCGTACCTCCATCGTACAAATAGGTGTGTCCAAATCTTGGCACTCCTGCTTCGTCCGTGTAGGCATTGATTTGATCCAATGAAGCCCCATCAAAGATTGGAGTCGCATAGGTTTGACCAAGCTTTTGACCGGCCCATCCCAATACGGTTTCATAGATTTGACCAATGTTCATACGTGAAGGCACCCCTAGTGGGTTCAACACGATGTCTACAGGAGTTCCGTCTTCGAGGAAAGGCATGTCTTCAGCTCTTACAATACGAGCCACAATTCCTTTGTTTCCATGACGTCCTGCCATTTTATCACCTACTTTCAATTTTCGTTTCTTGGCGACGTAAATTTTTGCTAGCTTTAAAATTCCTGCTGGCAATTCATCTCCAATTGTAACGGTGAATTTGCTGCGACGCAAAGATCCTTGCAAGTCACTTACTTTGATTTTGTAATTGTGAATCAATTCACCAATCAAGGCATTCAAAGTATCGTCTGTGGTCCAAGAACCTTTTGTCAAATGCGTATAATCGCTTACAGAGTTTAGCATTTTAAGGGTGTATTTCTTTCCTTTCGGGAAGACGTCTTCACCCAAATCATTTTGAACCCCTTGAGAGGTTTTCCCAGAGATCAAATTGAATAGTTTTTCAACAAATTGATCTTTTAGTTTTTCAAAATTGACTGCAAAATCGTTTTCCAATGACGCGATTTCTTCTTTATCTCGTGTTCTCTTGGATTTGTCTTTGACTGCTCTTTGGAACAATTTTTTGTCGATGACAACGCCTCTCAATGATGGGGATGCTTTTAATGAAGCGTCTTTGACATCACCGGCTTTGTCTCCAAAGATGGCACGCAATAATTTTTCTTCAGGTGTCGGATCAGATTCTCCTTTTGGCGTGATTTTTCCAATCAAGATATCTCCGGGCTTCACCTCGGCACCGATTCGAATCATTCCATTTTCATCCAAGTCTTTCGTCGCTTCTTCACTTACGTTCGGGATGTCATTAGTCAACTCTTCGTTTCCTAATTTGGTATCTCTAACGTCTAAGGAGTACTCGTCAATATGAATGGATGTGAAAATATCTTCTCGCACTACTTTTTCAGAAATAACGATTGCATCCTCAAAGTTGTACCCTTTCCAAGGCATAAAGGCTACTTTCATATTTCTACCAAGTGCCAACTCCCCTTTTTGAGTTGCATATCCTTCGCAAAGAACTTGACCTTCTTTAACACGGTCTCCTTTTTTGACGATCGGTTTCAAGTTGATGTTTGTTCCTTGGTTGGTTTTTCTAAATTTGATCAAGTCGTAAGATTTCTCATCCACGTCAAAACTAACCAATCTTTCCTCGTCAGTTCTGTCGTATTTGATGGTGATCTTGTTAGCGTCTACATATTGTACGACACCGCTTCCTTCTGCGTTGATTAAGATACGAGAGTCTTTGGCAACTCTTCGTTCCAATCCTGTTCCAACAATAGGAGCTTCTGGTCGCAACAAAGGTACAGCCTGACGCATCATGTTGGACCCCATCAAAGCACGGTTGGCATCATCGTGTTCCAGGAAAGGAATCAAAGATGCTGAAATCGATGCTATCTGGTTTGGAGATACGTCCATATAACTCACCTCTTGTGGCGAGACTACTGGGTAATCCGCTTCTTCTCTTACAATGATTTTTTCACCAACAAAATTTCCTTTGGCATCCAACGGTAAATTGGATTGTGCAAATTTATGACCTTCTTCTTCTTCCGCACTCAAGTAGATGGGTTCTTCGGTCGTATTGACTTTTCCATCTTCTACTTTTCTGTAGGCGGTTTCGATAAATCCAAGGTGGTTTACTTTGGCATAAACGGCCAACGAAGAAATTAGACCAATATTCGGTCCCTCAGGTGTTTCAATAGGACACAAACGTCCGTAATGTGTGTAGTGAACATCACGAACCTCAAATCCAGCTCTTTCTCTAGAAAGACCTCCAGGTCCTAGTGCTGATAATCTCCGTTTGTGGGTGATTTCTGCCAATGGATTTGTTTGATCCATAAACTGTGATAACTGGTTGGTTCCAAAGAAGGAATTGATCACAGAAGACAAAGTCTTCGCATTGATCAAATCAATAGGAGTAAACACCTCATTGTCACGTACATTCATTCTTTCACGAATAGTACGTGCCATTCTAGACAAACCTACACCAAATTGGCTAGCTAATTGCTCACCAACAGTTCTTACACGACGGTTAGATAAGTGATCAATATCATCAACTTCTGCTTTAGAGTTGATCAATTCGATCAAGTATTTTACGATCGTAATAATATCGTTTTTGGTTAAAACCTTCGCGTCTAACGACTCATCAAGTTGTAACTTCTTATTCATTCTGTAACGTCCTACTTCACCTAAATTATAGCGTTGTTCAGAGAAGAACAATTTATCTATAATTCCACGTGCTGTTTCTTCATCTGGCGGTTCCGCGTTTCGGAGCTGTCTGTAGATGTGTTCAACGGCTTCTTTTTCAGAATTCGTTGGGTCTTTTTGCAAGGTGTTGTGAATGATGGCATAGTCAGCCATTTCATTGTCAATCTTGTGCAATAAAATTGTTTTGGCACCTGAATCGATGATTTCTTCAATGTGCTCTTTTTCGAGAACGGTGTCTCGGTCAAACACGATTTCGTTTCTTTCGATAGAGACTACTTCTCCCGTATCTTCATCCACAAAATCTTCGTGCCATGTCTTCAAAACACGGGCTGCTAATTTGCGTCCTAAAACTTTTTTCAAACCACTTTTAGAGACTTTGATCTCTTCGGCAAGGTCAAAAATTTCTAAAATATCTTTGTCTCTTTCAAAACCGATGGCTCGGAACAAAGTTGTGACGGGTAATTTTTTCTTACGGTCGATATATGCGTACATCACTTGATTGATGTCTGTTGCAAATTCAATCCAAGATCCTTTGAAAGGAATGACTCTTGCAGAGTACAATTTGGTTCCATTTGCATGGAAAGATTGTCCAAAAAAGACACCAGGAGAACGGTGCAATTGAGAGACAACAACTCGTTCTGCTCCGTTGATTACAAAAGTACCCGAATTGGTCATGTAAGGGATGGTTCCCAGATAGACGTCTTGTACAATGGTTTCAAAATCCTCGTGTTCGGGATCTGTACAGTATAGTTTCAAACGAGCTTTTAGAGGGACGCTGTGTGTCAAACCTCTTTCAATACATTCTTGAATGGAGTACCTAGGTGGGTCTACAAAGTAGTCAAGAAATTCCAAAACAAAGTTGTTTCGGGTATCGGTAATTGGGAAATTGTCCATGAAAGTTTTGTACAAACCTTCATCACTTCGCTCATCAGCCTTGGTTTTTAACTGGAAAAAATCTTGAAAAGATTTGATCTGTATGTCCAGAAAATCTGGATAGTCAGTTGTCAATACAGCGGATGCAAAGTTTATTCTTTCAGTACTATTTTTCGTTGCCAAAGGAGAAAAAATTTTAGTTAAAATTCTGTTTTTAATAAAGAATAAATATAAATGCAAAAAAGGGTCTAGGTCGAAAGGAGCTACTCCTTAAGACCTAAACCTTTATTTGAATGTTGGGCAAATGCTTATTTAAGCTCTACCTCAGCTCCTGCTTCTTCCAAAGATTTTACAAGACCTTCAGCCTCATCTTTAGATACTCCTTCTTTGATTGGTGCTGGTGCACTATCAACGATTCCTTTTGCTTCTTTCAATCCCAAACCAGTCAATTCCTTCACCAATTTCACAACTGCTAATTTAGAAGCTCCTGCTGCTTTTAAGATCACGTCAAATTCAGTTTGCTCTTCAGCGGCTTCTCCACCGGCTGCTGCAGGTCCTGCTACTGCCACTGCTGCTGCAGCTGGCTCAATCCCGTACTCATCTTTTAATATTGTCGCCAATTCGTTTACTTCTTTTACAGTCAAGTTTACCAATTGTTCTGCGAAATCTTTTAATTCTGCCATTTTGTTAATTTTTAAATTGTAATATAATAATTTATTTGTGCGCTTGATTTATCTTTCAGACAAGGTCTTAACAATACCTGAAAGTGTTTGTCCTCCTGATTGCAATGCTGAAATAACATTTTTTGCAGGAGATTGCAACAATCCGATGATCTCTCCAAGAAGTTCTTCTTTGGATTTGATGTTCACAAGGTTGTCTAACTGATCGTCTCCTAAATAAACAGCTTCTTCAATGTAAGCTCCTTTTAAAAGAGGTTTGTCAGATTTTTTACGAAATTCTTTGATAATCTTCGCAGGAGCATTTCCTGTTTCGGACAATAAGATGGATGAATTTCCTTTTAAGATAGAAGGTAATTCCCCAAATTCTTTGGTTGAGTTTTCCATTGCTTTGGTAAGCAAGGTGTTTTTTACAACAGCCAATTGTACGTCTGATTTAAAACAAGCTCTTCTTAAGTTGGAAGTCGCTTCAGCGTTTAAGCCAGAGATGTCTGCTACATAGATGATACTGGAATCAGTTAATTGGGCAGTTAAATCAGCTATTACTTTCGATTTTTCTTCTCTTGTCATAATTTACGAGTTTTAACTTCCTAATTAGTTTGATTTGATATCTAGTGCCAATCCAGTACTCATAGTACTCGACATGTAGCTACTTTTGATATAGGTTCCTTTGGATGCTGTTGGTTTCATTTTGATCAAAGTTTGGATCAATTCGTTCGCGTTTTCAGCAATTTGTTTTGCATCAAAAGATACTTTCCCAATGGCTGCATGTACGATTCCCGTTTTGTCTACTTTGAAATCAATTTTACCGGCTTTTACCTCTTTAACGGCTTTGGCTACGTCCATAGTAACCGTCCCTGTCTTAGGATTGGGCATCAAGCCTCTCGGTCCTAACACGCGTCCTAAAGGTCCTAATTTACCCATAACACTCGGCATGGTGATGATCACATCAACGTCTGTCCAACCGCCTTTGATTTTTTGGAGGTACTCATCCAATCCAACATAATCTGCACCTGCTTCCGTTGCTTCTGCTTCTTTATCTGGAGTAACCAATGCCAATACTTTTACATCTTTACCAGTACCGTGAGGTAATATTACAACTCCACGAACCATTTGATTTGCTTTTCTAGGATCTACACCCAAACGAATTGCTAAATCTACAGTCGCATCAAATTTTACGTTTGTAATTTCTTTTACCAAGGCGGATGCCTCAGATAAGGAATACAATTTTGAAGCATCCACTTTTGTTTGTGCTTCTTTTTGATTTTTAGTTAATCTTGCCATTTCTTCAGTTTATTTTGGAGCGTTTCCTTTCATTAAAATCCCCATAGAACGTGCAGTTCCTGCAATCATGTTTGTTGCAGATTTGATGGTAAATGCATTTAAATCTTGCATTTTGTCTTCTGCAATAGCGGCAGCTTGTTCCCAAGTGATGCTTGCTACTTTGTTACGATTGGGTTCACCTGATCCTTTTTTAATTTTTGCTGCTTCAAGAATTTGAACAGCTGCTGGTGGAGTCTTGATGACAAAGTCAAAAGATTTGTCTTTGTATACCGTAATTGCTACAGGCAAGACTTTTCCTTGTTTGTCCTGGGTTCTCGCGTTGAATTGCTTACAGAACTCCATGATGTTTACTCCGGCAGCACCTAAAGCAGGACCTACTGGTGGGGACGGGTTTGCCGCTCCTCCACGTACTTGTAATTTTACTACTTTGCTTACTTCTTTTGCCATTTTAAAACCTATTTTACTTTACATATAGTGGAAGCCATCTGTAACAGTTCGTTTTTTATTTGTTTAGGAGATTTTATCTACCTGCATATAACTCAATTCCAAAGGGGTCTTTCGTCCAAAGATCTTTACCATGACCTCTAATTTTCGTTTGTCTTCGTTTACTTTTTCAATGACACCGTCAAAACCGTTGAAAGGACCGTCTACTACCTTGACCGTTTCTCCAGCAGAGAAAGGAATTGGGATGTTTTCATTTTGAATAGCCAACTCATCGACTTTTCCGAGCATTCGGTTGATTTCGCTTTTTCGCATTGGAATGGGTTCACCTCCTTTGGTTTCCCCTAAGAATCCAATCACACCAGTAACCGATTTGATCACGTGAGGCACTTCTCCTGAGAGGTTGGCTTCTACCATGATGTATCCCGGAAAGTAAACGCGTTCTTTGTTTACCTTTTTTCCGTTGCGAATCTGAATTACTTTTTCTGTTGGGACCAATACTTGCTCGACAAAATCCGACAGGCCCAATCTAGAAATCTCAGTTTCTATATAAGACTTTACTTTATTTTCTTGTCCGCCGATTGCTCTAACGACGTACCATTTCTTAACAGACTCCGTCATATATATTAATTAAAAATGTTGAAAAATGAATCCAAAGCTCCTTGAAAAAGGGAATCTACAGCAAATACTGCCAATGCAAATAACACCGTAAAAATGGCGACTACAACAGTTGATTTTTGAGCTTCAGCTTTTGGCAGCCAAGTCATGTTATTATTCAACTCTTCAAACGATTCTTTGATATATTTTACAACACTCATTTCTTTCTTGTTTTTTTGTGCACGGGCGGAGAGACTCGAACTCACGACACCTGGTTTTGGAGACCAGTGCTCTACCAACTGAGCTACGCCCGTAAAAACGAGGTGTCCGACAATAAAGCCAAAACACCTCGTAATTATATTATAGTTTTATTACTACAAGATTTCAGTCACCTGACCTGCACCTACAGTTCTACCACCCTCACGGATTGCAAAACGTAAACCAACATTCATTGCGATGGGTTGGTGTAAATCTACAGTAATTGTCAAGTTGTCTCCTGGCATTACCATTTCAACTCCGTCAGGCAAGTTGATTGTTCCAGTTACATCCGTTGTACGAACGTAAAACTGTGGACGGTAGTTGTTATGGAATGGAGTATGACGTCCACCTTCTTCTTTTTTCAATACATAAACCTCAGCTTTGAATTTATCATGTGGAGTTACAGAACTTGTCTTACAGATTACCATTCCTCTTTTGATATCTTCTTTAGCAATACCTCTCAATAAGATACCTGCATTGTCTCCAGCCTCACCTCTATCTAAGATTTGACGGAACATTTCAATACCAGTAATAGTAGATGTTAGCTTTTCAGCTCCCATTCCAATAATATCAACAGCATCTCCAGTGTTAGCAATTCCAGTTTCGATACGTCCAGTTGCTACTGTACCACGACCTGTAATTGAGAATACATCCTCGATAGGCATTAAGAAATCTTTTTCTACTTCTCTCACTGGCTCTTCGATCCAAGTGTCACAAGCGTCCATTAATTCCATAATCTTCTCAGACCATTTAGCATCACCATTCAATCCACCCAAAGCAGATCCAGCGATTACCGGTCCATTGTCACCATCATAGTCGTAGAAAGAAAGCAATTCTCTTACTTCCATTTCAACCAACTCTAACAATTCTTCATCATCAACTAAATCCACCTTGTTCATAAAAACAACCATTCTAGGAATTCCTACTTGTTTTCCTAAAAGGATATGCTCTCTTGTTTGAGGCATTGGACCATCTGTTGCAGCTACAACCAAAATTGCACCGTCCATTTGAGCGGCACCCGTTACCATGTTCTTTACGTAATCCGCGTGACCTGGACAGTCAACGTGCGCGTAGTGACGATTAGCAGTTTGGTACTCAACGTGTGAAGTGTTGATTGTAATACCTCTTTCTTTCTCTTCTGGAGCGTTGTCGATTTGATCGAAATTCTTTACTTCAGAAAGACCTGCAGCAGCCAATACAGTTGTAATAGCAGCCGTTAAAGTTGTCTTACCGTGATCTACGTGCCCAATTGTACCAATGTTTAAGTGTGGTTTCGAGCGGTCAAAAGTTTCTTTAGCCATGATTATTAATTTTAATTCTTAGTTTATTATACTTGTTTAATTATACACGTTTTAAAAAATTCTTTGAGCCAATGACGGGAATTGAACCCGTGACCTCTTCCTTACCAAGGAAACGCTCTACCTCTGAGCTACACCGGCTAATTGACTTAGAGCGAAAGACCGGGTTCGAACCGGCGACATTCAGCTTGGAAGGCTGACGCTCTACCAACTGAGCTACTTTCGCTTTTAACTTGTCAAATTCCTTTTAAAATCTCTTTGTGAAAAAAGATTTAAAAATGTGGTGAGAGAAGGATTCGAACCTTCGAAGCTTGCGCAGCAGATTTACAGTCTGCCCTCGTTGGCCACTTGAGTATCTCACCATAGTTCAAAGAACGAGGCTTGTCAATAGCTTTCAACTAACAAACCTTTTTTGCTTTCTGTATGCGAAAAACCTCGCGGTTTTATTGAGCCGATGGAGGGACTCGAACCCACGACCTGCTGATTACAAATCAGCTGCTCTAGCCAGCTGAGCTACATCGGCTTTTGCCCACAAAAAAGCAGTCCATTATTTCTAACGGACTGCAAATGTATAAAGTTTATTTTACTACGACAAACTTTTCTTGTTTATTTTCATTTTTTTTAGTGCTGTAAGACGCGCTCTTTTTCTTTTGATTTCTTAAGCTGCCGCTTCATCGAGAGGATCGCCAAAGAAACCCCTTCTTCAAAAGTTTTGTGTTCTTTTTTTACGATCAAATCGGCTCCCGGAATCGTGATTTTGAATTCCGTAATTTTATTTTCCTTATCACTTGTTTTCTGAACTTTTAAAAAGACTTCGACTCCGATGATTTTATCGTAAAACTTTTCCAGCCCCTTGATTTTCTTTTCTACATAATTCACCAATTTTTTGTCCGCATTGAAATTTACTGATTGAATAGATACTTTCATAAAAGGTTTTATTTTTTTACACTCCTAGGGTGAGCTTGGTTGTACACTTCCTTTAAGTGTTCTAAGCTGGTATGTGTGTAAACTTGAGTAGAGGCTAAGCTGGAATGCCCTAGCAATTCCTTAACCGAATTCAAATCTGCCCCCTTGTTTAAAAGATGTGTCGCAAACGAGTGTCTCAAAACATGGGGACTTTTTTTCACTTTCTTAGAAACTTTACTAAAATAAAGATTTACAAGTCTATAAACAAGTGTTCCGTAAATTTTATTTCCTTTTTGGGTTACAAAAAGAAATTCGGTCTCTCCAAGCAGTTTGTGTTTCTCACTAAGGTAGCGCTGCAGTGTTTCTCGAACGGTCTCTAACAACGGTAAGATTCTTTCCTTGTTGCGTTTTCCCAAAACCTTCAACGTACGTTGCTCCAAATTGAGATCCCTCTCTTTCAAGCCTATCAATTCCCCTCTTCGCATTCCAGTTGAATACAACAACTCCACGACCGATGCAACTCGCAAGGACGCGTAATCATCTCCTTTGAGTGCTGCAAGCACCTCGTTCATTTCGGCTTCAGAAAAAGGAATTTGAATTCTTTTGGGAACCTTGAGGGCTTTGTGATTGGCCAACGGATTGACTTCCAACTGCTCTGTTCGTTGCAAGAACTTGAAAAAACTGTTGAGTGAACTTACTTTTCGATTGATTGTGCGGTTAGAAATTCCGCTGTCTACCAAAGAGACAATCCAAGATCGGATTTCTGGATAATTGGCTTTTTCAATGGCCGACAACTGGAAATTTTGCTCGCAAAAAAGCTGAAACATTTCCAAATCTCTTGTGTAGGCCTTAGCCGTCAGAAGGGACTGCTTTTTTTCCAACAAAATATAGTCTGTATAACGTGCGATCAAAATAGTGGTAGCTTTTGGGTTCGGTGCCAATAGTACACGACGAACAACGAAGTGCTTTCTACAAAGTTACAAAAACAAAAAAAAACCTGTTTGCAATTTGCGAACAGGTTTCTATAATTGGTTTCAAAAACTTAACTCAACTCTTCGTTGGTTCTTAGCTTTTGAATGTATTGCGCTTTGATGTTTTGCTTTCTATTGGCAACTGACGGCTTTGTGAAGTGCTGACGCTCACGCAATTGTCTCATCGTTTTTGTGCGGTCAAATTTTCTTTTGAAACGCTTCAACGCTCTATCGATGTTTTCTCCTTCTTTGATAGGTATAATTAACATTGTGTATCACCTCCTTTCATCGCTTGTTCTTTAAAAAGTTATTTCGGGTGTTTTGCCTGAAAATGAATCGGCCAGGACACCTTTTTTTTAATTTCTTTATTCGGACTGCAAAAATACAATTAATTTCCAATTGCAGCTATTTTTTTTACTCTTTTAAAAGATTCCTTGAAATCACTACTTTTTGAATTTCTGTGGTCCCCTCCCCTATGGTACACAATTTTGAATCTCGGTAAAATTTCTCCACGGGAAAGTCTTTGGTATACCCGTAACCCCCGTGTATTTGAACGGCCTCATTGGCTACTCTCACACAGCATTCGGAAGCGTACATTTTGGCCATTGCACCAATTTTGGTCATCGGCTGTTTGTTGTTTTTGAGAAATGCAGCTTTGTGAACCAACAATTCTGACGCTTCAATTTCTGTCGCCATATCTGCCAACTTGAAAGAGATTCCTTGAAAGGAGGAAATAGGTTTGCCAAACTGAACGCGTTCTTTGGAATACTTCAACGCGGCTTCGTAAGCTCCTTTAGCGATTCCCAAAGACAAGGCACCGATAGAAATTCTCCCACCGTCTAAAATTTTCATGGACTGTACAAATCCTTCTCCTACTTCTCCTAAAATAGCATCTTTGTGCACACGGCAATTGGAAAATATCAATTCTGCAGTTTCCGAGGCACGCATCCCCAATTTGTCTTCTTTCTTACCAGAAGTAAATCCTTCGGTTCCTTTTTCTACAACAAAAGCGGTCATTCCGTGTGAATCTCCTTTTTCACCCGTGCGAACAACAACCACCGCAACATCTCCGCTGATGCCGTGCGTGATAAAGTTTTTGGCTCCGTTTAACACGTAGTAATCCCCGTCTTTGACAGCGGTGGTACTCATGCCTCCCGCATCAGAACCCGTATTGTGTTCTGTCAACCCCCATGCACCGATCCATTCACCAGTAGCCAATTTGGGCAACCACTTCTCTTTTTGAGCTGCATTTCCAAATTGCAAAATATGTCCTGTACAAAGAGAATTGTGCGCCGCCACTGACAAACCTATGGACCCGTCTACTTTGGACAACTCTTCTAAAATAAGTATGTATTCGTGGTATCCCAGTCCGGAACCTCCGTATTGCTCGGGAACTAAGATTCCCATAAAGCCCATTTCCCCAATTTTTCGAAACAAATCAATTGGAAAAACTTGTTGTTCGTCCCAATCCATGACATGGGGTAAGATGTGCTGTGCTGCAAAGTCTCGGATGGAGGCAGCAATCATTTTTTGTGTTTCTGTATAACCGAAGTTCATAGGGAGTGTTTAATCTTTTAAAGCAAAATTTAAACAAAAATATTACTTAATTAATTAGCACGCAAATATAAAGCTATTCTGTCGTATTTTTCTAAAGGAAATCCGTCTATTTTTTTAAGTTCTTGAAGCTTTTCTATATTGCCCACAGAATCTTTGTAAGAGAAAATCAATTTGGTGGTTTTGTAGTTCAAATATACGATGGACAAAACTTCTTTAAAAGTAGCTGTGTTGACCGGAATTTTGTCAATTACAGGCAGGTCAGCAACCACAAATTGACTTTTGAGTTTGTCTACGACAAGCGAATCCAAACCCCACACCTCGTACAATTGTTGTGTGGTGGAAAAACCGCCGAGCAATTTTTTATAACTGAGGATGCGTTTTGACAATTGTTGTCCGATGCCCCGCACCGCCATCAAATCTTCTTGGGTTGCGCTGTTGATGTCAATTGCTGGGCGCAGTGGAA
>Ga0233438_10002457_pt1 | contig 18522 bp, 13 predicted proteins | sample SI_123_September_FD_182720 | JGI IMG/M metagenome (GOLD analysis project Ga0233438, IMG submission 182720) | Seawater microbial communities from Saanich Inlet, British Columbia, Canada - SI_123_September2016_10_MG | ecosystem: Environmental > Aquatic > Marine > Inlet | place: Canada: British...
TTCCTATTATTGATGGTCTAAACTTGAAATACTTTACATCAGACGTAAAGTTATGACTACTGATAGAGTGTTTGTATTGTTGCTTGTAATTATGTTGCCTATGTCTGGATGCTTTGGTGGAGTTGGTGATGCTGAAGCTGGCGATAATGATGATGATTCCGATTGGATAAATGAAAGAGGAATTGGAGAACCTAATTGGAATATTTCTTTATCCGATGATGAATGGTTAGAAGTAAAGTCTGCAACTTATATTTTTACCGAACAAAAAGGTCAAGATGCTAATTCTAGTCAAAATGAGCTAAATCAAGGTAGTTTTTTCCTTCAAGAATCAGTAGGCTGGACTGTTTCATCAAATTCCCATTCACCTATCTTTGGTGGAGATTATGTGTCTTGCATATATGCTTATGATAATGGTCAATGTATCGAAAATCTATCTGTGATATATGATGAAGGAGATATAATCAATGCTGAGTGGTCCATAATTTACAGAATACATTCAGTATGATCCAAGAACTCACAAGGATTGAATTTATCTCATTTTATCGTCATAGTAATTGATTCTAAATATAATTACTCTTTGGGACATTTATGGCCAATTGTTTTTCTTGTAATGGCCATATTGAACCAAAATGGAAAGTTTGTCCCGAATGTGGCGTGGAGATTCCAAGAACACATCCAGTTTCGAGTGTGAATGTACAAGATGGAGTCATATCAGGTGATGTTACAATAAATAATTTGATGCAATCGACTACAGAAAAATCATCTTGTAGAATTTGTCTGAAGTATGGTCAGTTTACGATTTTCACATGCTTTAGTTGTCATCAACACCAATGTGAGACTTGTACAATTATTGACCAGTCGGGAAATATATGTTCTATTTGCTCCACAAAGAAATACCAAATGCAACAGCAAAATCTAGCTAAACTGCAAGAAGAACAAATGAAACTTCAAAAGGAAAGACAAAATAAAGATATAGGCATATTACTTTTGATTTTTGCTGGATTCGCAGTCACCTATCTTGCCGCATGGATTTATTTCTTTTAATTCTTGGGTAATAATACACAAGAGTTCAAACCTTAGGGATGGTGGACGTTGGGGGATTTGAACCCCCGGCATCTTGGTTGCAAACCAAGCACTCTTCCAACTGAGCTAAACGCCCCTATTTGCCACGGGAGTGTCGCCGCCTTTTGATACTTATCAATGAAATATTCAATCTACACGGTCAATCGTGGCGTCACGGTCAGGACCAACACCGACACTTGAACAAGGAACTCCAACCAAAACTTCGAGTTGCTTGATGTAATGTTGTGCTGCTGCAGGAAGAGCTTTGAATCCCATCTTGTCTTTATTGGCCTTCATTGCAATGCCTAACCATTCACCTAGAGAGTGAGCAGGGAAACCTGGAACTGTAACATAAACTGGCTTACAGCGTGCAAGTGCTGATGCGCTAGACGGCATTTCTCTGATTTCTTTTCCGTCCAATTCATAGGCAACACAAATATTGATTTCATCCAATCCACCAAGCACATCTAACTTGGTAAGGGCAAGACCAGTAAAGCCGTTGATTCTGTGAGCATGTCTCATTACAACAGCGTCAAACCATCCACATCTTCGCTTTCTTCCGGTTGTAGTTCCAAATTCATGACCTACAGTTCCAAGGTGTTCCCCCGCTTCATCGAATAATTCTGTAGGCATAGCACCATTTCCGACTCTAGTAATGTAAGCCTTGGTAATTCCAATAACGTCATCCACATGACCAGGATGAATACCAGCACCATGAGTTGAGTTTCCTCTTGAAGTCACAGAAGATGTGACATATGGGAAAGTACCTTGGTCGATATCTAGTAAACAGCCTTGAGCCCCTTCAAGGATTACATGTTCGCCAAGTTTCAATGCATTATCTAGCATTAATCCAGTGTGTGCTATAGAAGTAGAAAATTTATCGCAAATCCACTTGACATCTTCAAGTAAAGATTCAGCAGAGACTCTTTCTGAAGAACCAGCCGCTTCTAATGAAGCATTCATTCTCTCACTACTAGCTGACGCCCACTTCAAATCACCATTTACTTCTGACAAATCTCCAAATCTCAAACCAATTCGGTTGATCTTATCAGCATAAGTGGGACCAATACCTCGACCCGTAGTTCCTATCTTCTTGTCAAGGCTATCCATATACCGATGATAAGGTAAGATAATGTGTGCCCTTTCGCTGATGAATAATCTTTCACCACGTGGGTCTTCTCCAGATGATTCTTTCCAGTTGACTAGTTCGTGGTCAAGTACCCATGGGTCTATGACCATACCATCACCAAGAATTAAGTTACATTCTTTACGTGTAATTCCTGATGGTAAAAGATGGAATTTGAGAATCTGTTCACCAAGAACAACGGTGTGTCCTGCATTATTTCCACCTTGGAATCTGGCGACCCAAGTAGCTTGTTCAGCAAGTCTATCGACTAATTTGCCCTTTCCTTCGTCGCCCCATTGTGCGCCTAAAATTACAGTTGCTGGCATATCTCTCAAACTTAGCCATCCGCGTGCCGTCTTTGAACTATGCCATTGATTTCGTTGAAGATTAAGCAGTATGTAGACTCATATTTGTTAGATAAAATAAACAATCTTTTTTATATTGATTCAATCTTCTTTAGTATTGTCGAGGAGACCATAGTACCGCTAGTTATACTGTACAGACCCGCATTCAGCGTTTAACAATTAATGCACGGGTTTATATATGGCCATTGTAGACTACATAACAAGGAGTTGAGTAGATGACAAGTGGAAGCGAAAAAAGAAACCAAGCCAATTCGTCAGCAACCGTCCCTAGGGATTACGGGCTGATTGACCCTAACCGCAGAGTACTCGATGGCCACACTAGGCCGTGTGAAGAATGTGGAGTTGTAGACTGGCAGTTAGATCAGTCTCGTGGAGAGATTGCTTGCAACTCTTGTGGACTAGTAGTAGAAGAAAATGTCATTGACCCAGGTGCTGAATGGACCAATCGTGACAATTCACAAGACCGCTCTAGAGTAGGTCAACCGACCACATACACACTTGCCGACAAGGGACTGAACACCACAATCGACGTGAAAGACCTAAACACAGGTTCGGCAGCAAGACATGGTCTTAACTCCCAATCACGCAGAGAATGGCGTAGAAGAAGAGTTATTGATGAACGTTCCAAAACACGTAAGAGCAGAGAGAGAAATCTTGTAAAGGCTAATCAGATGATTAGAGACCGCTCAGATTTACCAAAATCACTGCAAGAAGAAACCGCTAGACTATACCGAAGGCTAAGTGGTGAAGGATTTGTTACTGGCCGCTCGATTGCTGGAGTTACTGCTGCGTGTACATACTTAGTTGCAAGGGAAGAAGACTTACCGAGACAGATTCCAGAAATCGCTGAATCATACGAAATCGCTGAAAAGGAATTGTCAAGACTAATAAGACAAGTATCTCGAAAGTTGAATCTCCACAAGATTACCTCACCTGACAAGTACTTTGACAAATTTATTTCCGATTTACAATTGCCACCAAATATCCACACACAGGTTAACCACTTATGGTCAAAGATTCAACCCCATGAAGATATTTGGCAAGGTAAGAAGCCGATGGGAGTAGCTGCTGCGCTCATTTACAAATCCGCTTCTGATTCTGGAACCTCAAGAACACAAGCCGACGTCTGTTCAGTTGCGAATATCTCGGAAGTGACACTTCGTGGATTACTGAAAATCTTTGAAGGGCTATTAGACAAATTAGGCGAAGTTTCTAAGCAATAACACCCTAAACTTGAAGAATCGCTTTTTGGTCGGATTACCATGGGATTCAAGGCTAAGGCTCGAAAGCACAATCCAGACGGCGACAAAAAAGATGATTCTAAGAACAATAAATCCAAGCAAGGTGAACAACCTTGCGGTATCAAAGGATGTGAAAAGTTCTCGGACAAAAGTTTTGGTGGAAGATCATTATCAATAGATAATGCAATTGAGATGTGGGGTAGTGGAAACTACTCAGACAGAAAAGGTAGAGTTCGTGTTTGCAAGGGTTGCTACAGAAAGTGGAAGAAAGAAAATAAGTCAGATGACTCATACTGATTTCACTTTCAGTTTTGATTGACGGGTGTAAGAAAACTACTCCTACCTACGGCTGCTCATTTTATCTATGAACAACAGAGTAGTGATTAGAAGTTTAGTTCTCCCAGAGGGATATATTGCTGCCATGGATGATGGCATGATCAGTTGGAGACCCAGTGAAGGGAATCGAAGAAATACAAGATTACCATATCCAGTTACTACACTACTAGCGGTTGGTGGACCGAGTGGGAAATGTGAATCGATTTGGTGTGGAGATTCTCAAGGTAATGTCACACATGTCAGTATTCCAATGCTGAAAGTTTTGGATAAATATAGCCTCAATTCTTCGAGTATTCGAGCCATCTGTGCTGTAAGTACAACATCAGACAAAGTACTGGTCGGTACATCTAATGGTGAAATATGGACTCTTGGAAAGGAAGTACCTGGCAGTCAAATTCTTCTTTTCTCTCTCAATAAAGCAGTAACCAGTATTCGTTGTAATGAAAGTAATATTACAATTCAAAGCGGATGGTCAAGATATGTATTCGATTGGACTGGAGAAGAGATTGAACACCACGACCAAAATCGAATTTTCAACAAAAAGCAATCTAAAAGAGATAATAGACGTGCAAAATTGCTCAAGGTTCAATACGAAAAAGGGGCACTACCTGAAGCGAGATTACTTGATATGCCGCTAATAGCCTAAGCTTCTTCTCTTTCCTCAAGTGGCCATGGAGGACTCGGTGTATTCCAAATCGCAGTTTGAGCCGGTCTTGGCCAAGACTTGGGAACTTCACCCTGTTTAACAACGCAGTCCATGAAAAAATCAATATGTCGATTCAATACTTCTTGGATATGTCTCTTACCCTTTATCGCTGGACCTTGAAGAGGTACTAATGAATCTAAATCCATTGACTTGACATGATTAAAACTTTCAACCAAATCAGGTAGACAACCTGTTGGAAGGTCCCATCTTGTTGGTCTGTCAGCTCGAGGTAGAAGCGCCCCTGCCACCAACATTTTCTTTTCAGCGACATAAAACGCCATTGAATCTGAACTATGTCCTGGAACAGAAATAGCTGAAACTTGCCCGTCACCAAGAATGAAGATTTCCGCATCTTCCACACCTAATGTATCGGTTGACGGCATATCCGAATCAAATCTATTAGCCCATGTTGTGAAAAAATCACCAGATTCTAGCGAAACTTGACCATCTTTGTGAATATGTACAGGGCAATCACTGAAATTTTGAGATATGTGTTTGGCACCACCTGAGCAAGGGAATCTACGACTCGTAAGTAGAATTCTGTCGAGCGAATCTTCCCCTAAAACTCCCATAATTCGTTCAACTTGAAGGCTTTGATACCATGAAGTCCCTGAATCTATGACCAAATTTCCTGCTGTACCAATTACCACAACCACGTTGGAATCATGGTGTATCCCCGGCAGCCGCACTATGCGCATGGATGGTGCTTGATGACCAAGTGCTTGAACAATACTGCATATTGACGCGAAATTATGTTTCAATACAGTTCTGTGAGTTGGTTGTGATTAAATAGGGGTAGTTGGTCGCAGATTCCATGGGACGCTTTCCAGAGGCTGAAAACAGAATGCTTCGACGCAAAATTTGCATGAAGTGCAATGCACGTAATGCTTTCCGTGCAGTGCGATGCCGCAAGTGTTCTTACAAGGGATTAAGACCTAAGAACATCGAAAGAAAGGGTATTTGAATACTTTTCATCCTTTCAAAGCCCAATCAGTGGCATAATGTGCGAGATTGGGTCACCAAGCAATGCTAAAGGAATAATTGCTGGGAATAAAAATACTAACAATGGCAGTTTGTAACTTATCCAAACTTCTTCAACATCATAACCCTCTAACTCTTTAATCGAATTATCCAACTCTTCATCGGTAGGAGTTCTTCTTGGGGCTCTAGATTTATGATAAACTTTTGAACTACCATCTGGTAATTGCATTACTGATGTTAGCATCCAAACATGGCTATCTTTCACTTTACTCAATTTCATTTTACTAGCATGCCATGACAGTTTCAAATCTGCTAATGAAGAAATATTAGAATTAAGGATATTCTTGACCAATAGAATAAACGGAATTAGAATAAATGTCAGTCCACCCCACATCAGTAAAGCCAAAGCGGGGGGAAGTGCCACTAATGAATCACTTGTTTGCTCAGAGACAAGTGGCATAGTATCCCAACTAGGAATTAGGATTGCAACAAGCATCAAAGCCTTAGCATCTGCTCCACCATGAATCAATCTAAATCTCCAGGCGAAATCGATAATTAGAATTGTTAGCAATCCTGACAAAGTACCCCACCAAAGTGCTGCTGGGCCTGTTTCATTACCAACTAGTACATCCAAAGGACTTACATCGCCATATTTTAGTGAACCACCAATTATTCCGGCTAATGAAAACACATACCATAGACTGACCAAAACATCAATTCGGCTTCCTGCAAATAAGTCTTTGAGAGTAGGTCTTCCAAGAATCGATGTTGATGCGTAAGCAACTACTGCTGATGCTGTAAGAAAAACAGTCCAATCTGCTTCTTGAGCAATCAAGTCGAGTGCCCACAAAAACAGGGCTGGCTTAACCCAAACTAGCCAATGGTCATTTCCAACTCTTCGATCCTTGTGATCCATCCATGCAGCCCAACCCATTGCAAGAAGTAATACTGACACTCTTGTCCAACCTAGAATAGACTCTGTTGATAGTCCCATAGAACGCCCTAGTTGGCAATGAACTTAAAGACGGTCACCCGACAGGTTAGAATACTGAGGATTGAGGTGTTTACATGGATATTGAAACTAGACTACAACAAGTTGCTACAGTAATCAACCAAATTGACGACCCTAAGGTGCCTCGAAATATCCGTAGACAGGCCAAAGAGTCTTGTGAGCAATGGCTTTTGAATAAGTCTAAGAAACTCGATGTGAGAATTGCTATGTCACAATCAAAACTCGAAGAATTGTACGAGGACCCAAATATCCCTCCAGAATTTGGAACATTGATTCTAATGATCAATACTGAACTTGAGAAGATTCTTACTGAAGTTATTTGATCACTCTTCATCGCTAGAATATTCTTGCGGATTAACTATTTTTAGTGAGATTATAGCTGCTAAAACCATTAGTATCCCACATAGATGGAATGCGGTATGGTAATCGAATGGTGCTGATTTTTCAACTGTCAAAACCCATACGAAACCGCCGGTCAGCGGTCCGAGTATTCTTGAAAACGCACTGATAGATTCTTGTGCACCCATTACAACTCCTAATTCCATTCCGTTATCTTTGGCGAGAGTGGTGAGAATAGTTGAGGATGATGGTTGGAATAATCCATTACCAATTGCAATTAAGATAGAGACTAGACCGAGTTGGATGAATGCATATTCCGGCTCTGTGTACGGAATTAAGGTAAGTCCTAAGCCTGTGATTAAACACGAAATAGGCAGGAGTCGTCGAGAACCAAATTTCCTTGAAAGTGGACCTATCAAAATCCCCTGAGTCAAAATTCCAGCGATTCCAATCACTGCAAATATTCTTCCATTTTGGGCCTCATTGAATGATAATCCACCACTGCTTACGTCCATTCCGGTATACAAGATAAATACAGCATGCATTATGGTGAAGCCAAATACAAACAGCATTGTCATCCAAATGACAACAGAAATCGACCCACTAAATAATGTGGAAGCGATATTCTTCGATGATGATTTAAATCTACTAATTAGGTTAACATTAGATTTCTTGCTACGTAATTCAACCGGTAGAGATTCAGGTAAATTCTTGTAAGCCACAATCAGAGAAAGTAGGGAAAGTACACTCGCTGCAATACATGGTAGTAAGTATGGATATGTTTCAAAAATGGTCGATTCAAATGTACTCCAACGCGATGCTGGGTCTGATAATTCACCACCAATGAAAGGTCCAATAGTAAATCCAAGACCAAATGCTGCTCCAATTAATCCCATTCTCGTAGCTAATTGTTTCGGAGTACTAACATCGCCAATATATGCACGGGCAACAGCGATATTTCCATTGAAAACTCCTGCCAAGAATCTAGCAATAAGGGCGACAACCAAGGTGTTGGCTAATCCAAACATGGTGAAGAATACCGTGTTACCAACTAGCCCTATCATCAAAACGGGTCTTCTCCCAATTCGGTCTGAAATCGAACCCCATATTGGTGAGAAGAGGAATTGAGCAGCGGAATATGAAGTCATCAAAATTCCGACCCATATTCCCACTTCAACTATACCTTGTGAATCTGCTAAGTCCTCAACTAAATATGTTAGAAATGGTATTACAATACCAAAACCGATCAAATCAATCATGGTTACTAGAAATAGAACCATCAAGGCTCCTTTACTAGCATCACGCTGTACTGTTGACATCGCTTCCCCTCATTATAACGCCAAAACATCTCTCTTTTAATCAGTACTAAAATCAATTAATAAATTGATTAAACAGAAGATGACTTACTACCTATCTCTGGTGTCAAGATATCGATAACAGATGAAAGTCTTTCAACTAAACTCTCTTTGTGTTCGTGCTTGATTAGTGCATGTTGCATCACCTCATCGAGTGAGTCAACAGCGACTACCTTCACCATGTCCTGATATTTATCATCCAAAAGAACATCTTGTAAATTCGCTCTAGGAATAATTACTGTCTTGATTCCAGAACTTGCTGCTGCCTCAATCTTTGCAGTTACTCCACCTATTGGCAGTACTTCGCCGCGAACTGAGAGAGAACCTGTCATTGCTAGGTCTTGTCGAATTGGTATGTCTTCTAATGCTGAGATAATCGCCGTAGCAATTGTGATTGAAGCAGAATCTCCATCAACACCATGAGTATCAACAAATTGGATATGTATATCATAATCTGAAATATCTTTACCTGTCAATTTCTTAATCACTGCACTAACGTTAGTAACGCTCTCTTTAGCCAAATCGGATAGACCCCCTGTGGCATGTATTTTACCGCCACCGCCGAGAGACGGTGTAACCAATCCTTCGACAGGCAACATAATTCCACTGAAGTCAGATAATCCTGAATTTGCACCAAGAACTGCCAGTCCATTCACACGACCAACTCGTTCTCCAGAATTGACCACCAAAGAATAGTCACGACGGCGCTCAATCATTCTATCTGCAACTTGCTGCTCTAGAGGCTTAGCAATATTTCTCGCCCCGAGAACGTGAGCTGAGGTGGTAAAGGCTGAACCATCTTCACTCGCCAAATCTCCAGCGATTCTTACTAATCCACCCAGTTCACGTAGCCTTAGAGATAACTTACCACGGCGACCTGATCTTCTTTGTGCTTCACGAAGAATCATGGAAACCGCACTCTTGTCAAAGTGAGGAATTTCTCTTGAAGTATTCATATCTCTTACGACTTCTTGGGCAATGAACCTAATCAGTCTTCTACGGTTCTTAGATGTGTCTGGCATTTCGGAGTTAACATAAACTTCGTATCCGTATCCTCTAATTCTGCTTCGTAGAGCAGGATGCATTCCTTGGATAGCATCTAAGTTACCCGCTGCAATCAAAATGAAGTCACAAGGAACTGGTTCGGTCTTTGTGAGTGCACCAGAAGATCTCTCAGAGCGTCCAGAAATAGGGAATGCCCTCTCTTGCATTGCGGTTAGCAATGCTTGTTGTTCTTCGAGTCTTAGAAGATTGACCTCATCGATGTATAGAACACCCTTGTGAGCACGATGAATTGCCCCAGGTTCCACTCTGTCGTGAGCAGGGGTTTCCATACCACCTGATTGGAAGGGGTCGTGTCTAACATCTCCAAGTAGAGAACCAGATAGTGTAGCTGTTGCATCTACGAATGGTGGTAACTCATTCGGGTCATGCTTTACCAGTACCTTAGGAATCCTACCCTCATCAGAAGCACCTAAACGACCTCTGATGAACATGTATCCAAACATTAGCAAGAAACCACCGAAGAGTAGAGTGATAATATCCCCATTCTGCAGGGTTGCAATGACCAATAGGAAACCGATTGCTGCGAATGCGATTAGTAGCATCTTTTGAGAGCGTTCTCTTTGTTGTTTGACCGCTTCCTTTTGCATCTTAACGATTCTTTCACCACGCGAAGCAGGAACACATCTTACTCGTGGCTCATTTTCATCATCCTCATTAGGATAAACAAGAACATCTTCGAGTGCATCTCTTGGAAGGAGATTGGTCATAGACCTAGCAAGCATTGATTTTCCTGTACCAGGGTCACCAATCATTAGCATATGTCTTCTTTGTTCCGCTGCCTTTCGAATGACCACTGAACCCGCCTCTTGTCCGATGACTTGGTCTACGAGGTTTTCTGGGATGGGGACGTCCACTGTGGTTTCAAAATTGACAGAATCAATCCACTCTTTAATACTCTGAGATAGGACTTCGTCTGTCCCTGTAGGCTCTGGAGCCCAAATCGTAACCTCCTCTTCGGCAGGCTCGGGCACGTCTACTGAATCATCGGACACATCTATCCCTCCACACTACTCCCCTTTATGGGTTTACAATACAAAAATGGTTGTAATCTACCAGCCTCACTGGTTGTTCATACGGTCTAGGTATTGTTGTCCGTAGTAATTCCATTGTTCCATGGTCCATCCTGAAGGTAAACCGCCTGGTGGAAGTTGTGGTCCAGTCGAAGATGGAATAATTGGTGCAACAGGTTGTACCGGAACTGGTGCCGGTTGGTGATAAGCGGCAGCATAAGCGGAACTCTGTACCGGCTGTTGGTAGTTTACTTGTTGCTGGAACATTTGTTGAGTCCCACCATACATAGAGTTAGCAACAGAGTCACTAGCAGGCAAGGTAGTATCTGCCCATTGGAATCCATCTAAGTTCTCTTCTTCTCTTCCGCCTCGCATCAAGAATAAGCCACCTAGTAGTGCTACAATTATTATCGCTGAGACGATTCCAACTATCATCATGGTATTGTCTGAACTTGATGCATCATCTAATTCAGCAGAAGAACCTGTAGAGTCTGTTGAACATTGAACTCTACCGTCTGCACAGGCTGTATCATACTCAGATTGTAGATTTAGTAATACTACTTCCAAGTCAGAGGTATCTCCGGATTCCAAAGAAATATCTTGTTCTAGTTTAGTAATTCTTTCTTCTAGTACAGAGATACGCTTGTTCAAAGTCTCTTCATCCATTTCCGACGGTTCTGGAAGAGATTGTGTTACATCCCACTTTATTGGAGTTTGAGTTTTATAATTAGTATTTTCAGAATCAACGGCATCGATGCTTAATGTGAAATAATCATTTTCATTGTAACCATTTGTCCTTGCCATTTCATCAGCAGAACCACCAAGAAGAGGTATATTCAGGTCGGTTTCCCAACCAGATGCTGATTGTGAAGCATCCAAGTCATAGCCCCAATATCCATCACATACTCCACCACCACAGAGAGTCCAGGTTACTGACATAGATGTGAAAGTTGGCGCGCTGCTGCTCAATTCCATCATAACATGAGGTGTTTGTGAGATGTAGAGGTCAGTAACCGTAGCGATAAGGAAACTCGAGTCAGAAGGAGTCTTAGAAATTGTGAAAGGCACAGAATCAAACACATCGATATTGATTGTGTAGGTATTGAGGTCATAGGTATCACGTACTTCGACTGTAACTGTGTGCATACCAATCTCACTAAATTGTAGATTCAACATTCCTGATGAACGGATATATTGAGCACTTCCTGGAGAAGATGAGGAAACTAATGTTGTGACCTTATCCAAAGAATCGTCAATATCCGAAATTCTTGTTTTCAAGTCAATGGACATTTGAGTACCTGATTTAATGGTGATCGTTTCAATATCAGTCATATCTACTCGAGGTGCATCATTAATCGGATTAATTTCAACGATAACTGTTTGGTCTGAACATTCCTGGTCTAAGTCACATGCTCTAATAGTTAGAGTTGATTGACCATTGGAATCGTCAGTCATTGTTTCAAAGCCAAGGACATTTCCAATCAGTTCTGTCTTAATCAGTTCTGGGTTAGTGTTGCTAACTACAGAAAAACTGAGTAAAGTTGTATCAGAATAATTTCCGTTCATATCTGTGTCCGAAACGAAAGGCAGCAGCCTTAGTGTACCATCGGAGTCAGAACCTTGTTCATCAATGACTTGAGTAGGAAGACCGCTCCATCTAGGCTGCCCGTTTTCAATAACATTGAATTTCAAAGTTCCAGACGGAAGAACACCCTGTGAAGAGTAATCTCCACCATCATCCACTGTAATCAGTATACTCTTTTGACCAAGTGGGCATCCTTGTACATCACTGAATGCGAACTTAACATCGATTGTTTTTGTGGAAGGGTTCCAACCCATGAAAGCAGGATGGTCTGATTCAATTACTAGGTTGGAAAGAGGTGTCTCAGGGTCACTTACGTGCCCAGTCATATCGACAGAAGTAATTTGGTCACAAACTACAGGTGGTATAGGTTCTGCAACAATCATTGGTAGGCCATTGGCTAATTCGAATGCATTGGAAGTTATTCTCCAATCGCTCATCTGTCCTCGACCATCAATTGTACGTGAGCGCAAGTCATACCATCCTGCTACCATGTCCATTGTAGGAGTAATTACATACTCTCTACCTTCGTTGGTAGTGCCTGCATTGACAATAACTTCGCCGCCAGTGTCGACTGAATCATCCCAAAGGTTCTGACCTGCTGGCGAAACCTCCAACTCAAAAGTCATCGTGTCGATTGTATCTACATAATCATTTGCAGTACCCTTCGCAATTACTTGGAAAATAGTACCTCTCTCGATAACATTGTCCCCGCTGACTGTTGCTTGCTTAGCCAGAGGTGGTCTGTCATGTTCCATTGTTAGAACATTGAGATTATTACTCGACAAACCGTCACCGGACAAGCCCGAAAGTCTTGCACCAAACTTTGTATTCCAAGCATTGCTTGGAAGTGATGATGTGTCGACAGTCGCTGTATGAGACATTGTAGCCTGAGGTACTAAGTTCGATAATGCCTTAGAACCAACAACTACAGGATTACCAGCATCAAGGTAGACAATCTCAAGGGTCCCTCCGTCTGTGTAATCTAGTCCACCAAGGTTTCTTGCTGAAGCACTTACAGTAACTTGGTCACCATTGACATAACCATCAGAAGATGCCGGATTTGAAAGTGTAACGTCAGTGACTCCAAGATCCATCTTAGGGCCCATTGTGCTATCTGAAACTGCAAGAACATCAGCATTGTGAGAGGTAGTACTCCAAGTATTGTAAATTGCACCAATCGTTAGCATATTACCAAATCCAGATTGACCGCCTCTAGCACGAGCAAGGCTTGCAGGCACAGTCCAAGACTCCGAGTGAACTCCTTGTGAAAGATCCATAGTGACAAATCCAGTCCCGCTTCCAGTAGTTCCTGAAGCGGTTGCGTAAGAATTACCATTCAACAACCATGCTCTCCAACAGTTGTGACCATAGGTTCCGTCACTGTAGGTGTAAGCACACTTATCTTCAGTTACTGCAGCATAAAGAACAGTGGATGAAGGAGCAGTACCTGAACCAACATAAGATGCTTCCATAGTAATATCTACATTGGCACTATTTGTTGGATTGACTGTTTGAATAACGTTCAGTTGGAAGTCGTTAATCGAAGAAGCCATAGAACCACCAGAAGAAAATGCCGAGTCATACCTCTTTCCATCTCCTGTACTTCCACTTATTTCAGGATCTGAATCTCCCATGTAAGCTGTCGGTGCACCACCAGATTCACCCAAGTGATTCATAGCATAAATTGGGGCAACATTTCCGGAACGAGCGTCATTTGTGGAGCCATAACTTGCAGACATGTACGTGATGTAAACAAATTCATCTGGATTTGACATTTTTAGATTGTGTGCAGACTCTGAGCCTCCACCGGATGTGTAACAATAATAGCAATTATCTGAAGAGATGTACTGTAAAAATACATTGTGACCTGGCGATGTTGCTTCAGAAACAACCGCTAAGTCCTCCAGTTCTTGTTCTTGGTTTTGATTCAAATCGCCAGTAAATGAAGTCATAATACTCCCAATAAATAGTGCGACGATGACAATTGATAATACGCGGGCAGACATCTTCATGAATCGTGGAGTCATCAGACAGTATATGAAACCCTCTATTTCCGGTTTAATTTGACATTTGGTAAATGTCTTGGCTAAGGATAAAGATTGTATCAAATGTATATTTGGGTATCATCATGGACGAGCAGACATGGGTTGCACTCGAACAGGAAGATGGTCGTGTATTTCTAGTTGAAATGTTAGACAAAGTACACAAGATAAAGGGTATTGGAGTTCTTAACCCCAAAGAAGCTTTGACGCAAGTAGAAATTGGAGAATCTATTCAACTGGGTCATAAGTCATTCAAGAGGCTACCAATTGGTCTACCGGAATTGAGCAAATCGATGATCCGTAGAGCCCAAACCATCAGTGCTAAAGATGCTGGTATGATGATTTCTAAAATGGGTATTGGCTCGGGGAGTTCAGTCTTAGAAGCAGGCCTTGGTAGTGGAGGCTTATCCATGCACATCGCTCACGTACTAGGTAATTCTGGATTTCATGTGACAGTTGAACCTAGAGATGAACATGCCAAGGTTGGACTCGAGAATTTACGCAGAGCAAAATCTTGCTTGCCTGAGTTTCCTCAACATCATCATGTTGAAGGAAATATTGAGGAAGTTGTTGAAGATATAAAATCAATCAAATCTAAGTTCAACTCGATAATACTTGACCTCCCTCAACACAGCGAGGCGATTAGGGCAATTGCACCATTGTTAGAGATGGGTGGAAGAATTTGTTGTTATTGCCCAGTTACAAGCCAAGTAGAATCCGCATGGCAGACATGTGAAGAAAACGGCTTGAAGGTGGAATGGGCCGGCGAGTTGATTGAACGACCGTGGGGGCGTGCATCACGTGGAGGAATGCGCCCGGTCAATGGACCATTTGGACACACTGCATTTCTTTTGATAGCAATAAAGAATGATTAGAATTTCTGATTTTCTATAACTCTTATTTTAATCTCACACTTTGGGCATGTGAATTTGAACGGTGGAACACTTCCCCTAGGAACTCCTAAACGTGCTTCGCAAGATGGACATGTAACTTTGTTGTCAGCACTCATTCGACATTCATTCGTTGCTAAACTGTGCGCCTCTACTTCTTCATCCTTCTTTTCCTCAGCATCTTCATCCGATTCAGAATGATCCTCTACTTCAGTCCCATATGAGGGATTATTCTTTCGCCTCTTGCGTAACATGTTCATCAACACGAGGAGAGATATTGAGAAAATCCAACCTCCAAACATTGTGTAAAGTGTTTGAGATTTATCCAAAGTAACACCGAATAGTAGTTCTACCCCTTCCGGCGGCATTTCCGGACCTTCAATTTCTACAGATAGGTTTCCAGATTCCAGTGTATAAGTTGCTCCATCTATTTCCACACTAGCAGAAATCATTAGATTGGCTAACTGAGATTCGGTGACTCTAGAGTTTAGTAATAACTCATAGACTACTGACTCCCCATTATCCAAAGTAAATTGATTGGATGAACTGTTAGTAGTTACCAAAGTAAGGCTTGAATCAAATAATGATTCATCCGTACCAAGTAAGAATAGCGTTCCTGTGATAGGAGCATTGGCTAGATTTTTGACAGTAAAGGTTGTTGATGAACCACCAGAAGAAGACATCGAGATGGAGTCAGTTCCAAAACTCATCTCAGCGATTCCGTCATCACCCCAGTTTGCTTCTACTACATAGTTCTCGACTTCTTCGAGAACATAATTAATTCTCGCACCGCTAGTAACTCGGAAAATTATCGATTCATAGCCATAGGGTGAATCTTCGTCTATGGCACAAGACCAAGAGTAGGCTTGTGATGAAGAACCCGCATCTAGAGTGAATATTTCAGAAAGACCACAACTATCACCAGGGGTAGTCAGCATAAATTGATCTAATCCAGTACCAGTATTTGTCACAACAACAGTTCCTGCTACCTGTTCACCAGGTTTACCACCATTGCTATCCTCAAGAATAGTGATCTGTGCGCTTGCTTGAACAGGAATAATATTAAACATATTGGAACTTGATACCATTTCATCGCTAGTCGAAGTTGCCATAACGCTTACAGAGACTCCGCTTACCGGGGCACCTACAGCCATTTCTCGAATCGAAAGAGTAATCGCTTGAGTCGAGGATGGAGCGAGGCTTACTGAAGCTGTAGACAAAACAAGGTCGAACCAATCTGTTGCATTATTAGAATCATCATAACTCAAAGTAATCAAAAAAGTATCTTGAGCAGAACCTAAATTAGTCACTTCAAATGTATAATCAACGCTACTAAGAGGGCCCACTGCAATGCTACTGAATACTGAGTTAACCGCTAGACCAACACTATCTGCAATTTGCAATTCCAGATTTAGAGAGGCTGATACTTCAGATGAACCATAAGTGACAACAATTTGATGAGTACCTGAACTAGCAGTTGAGACCATACTCAAAGCCATGTTGACTGTTACTGATTGACCAGGAGAGAGTGTACTTGTGGTCGGGTCAAAAGATACCTCGGCACCTGCTGGAAGTCCCGATACTCCGGCAATAAGCTCTAGACTTTGAGTACCATCATTGAAAAGTTCAAGTTCAACTGATACTGTTTGACCTGGTATGACTGAAATCCTACCGTCGATTGGTCCAGTCAGCGAAGCCAATGGTACAGATGCGACATTCACATTCAAAACCAAATCCTTGGTTACACCGCTGTATGTCACGCTAAATGATTGACTATAATTCCCAACCATGCCAGCATCAGCATCAGTATGAAGAGTCCAGATTCCGACTGAGCCCGAGGCAACTGTTACGCCTGTAGATGATTGTAAGTCTGTGATAATTCCACTTGTTGAGCCAACATCAAGGAAAAATTCGGCATCTTCACTACCAGAGTTGTTCAATCTGATTTCATATGATGTATCAGTACCAGGAGTGACACTGATTCCACCTTGTGGAGCCGATAACTCAAATTCAACATTTTCATCAATTCCGATAGTGAAATCAAAGTCATCTGGAGAATATTGTTGCTCACCATAAGATGCTGAGCCCCCAAGTTTAGCAATACACTCGTCGCTGCTAGTGGTCATAGGTTCAACGATGACTTGCAAACCAACATCGACAACATCATCGGGTGCAAAGTTATTGGAAGAGGCAGTCAAAAGCGAAATATTACATGGCCCACTAATCAATTCTACAGTCCAATCCATATCTAATTCAGCATTACCTAAATTTGTTACTTGTACTGATGTGTTAGTTGTCTGTCCCGGTATGAAATTAGCATCTTGGTCAAGGAAAACCGCACCGATATCATTCTCAGCGACTACTTCAACAACCATTGTCGAATAACTCGAAACATTTCCTTTGGTAGAAGCGGAATATAAGTTAAAACCATAAAAACCGGGCACAGCGTCACTTGGAACTGAAATTTGGAGAGTGACTTGTTGGTATGAATCTGCAGGAACATCTGTTAGTTCAGCATCATCGAACAATACATTCCATCCTGCTGGTATAGACCTACTGGACTGGCTGGTAGGAGAAATCGAAGAACCTGAGACTTCTTCCCAAGGATAAGACATGTGAGAAGTCTCATTGAATACTGTAGCAGCAGCGGCTTGTTGTAACTCGAGTTTCAAAGATGCAGACAATGCCACAGTATCGTTTGAACCCACTGGACTTTCACCGACCATGGTAGCATAAAGGACGCAAGCAGAAAGGTAACTTCCTGAAAGTGATGGATGGCTTCCATCTGAAGTATACAGGTTATAGAATGTATTTCCACTCTGGCTTGCATTGGTTCCGTCTGCCTCTACTGCATCGTGAATGTGTTGGAACGCAAGTCCAACTGGGGCAACCCAAACCGTATTTCCTGCTGCACTAATATTTTCTGCGTAGTGGATGTAGCCGTCAGCCAATCGACTCTGCATGATGGAGTAATTTTGATTGATATTATTATTCTGATGCCATTGAACACCGGATTCTCCACTTCGGCGGCCCCAAGTCATAAAGAGAACGATTTCTGAGCCTTCCGCCTCAACTTCAGTACTTATTTTTACTGCGCCGTTCTTACTCTCCTGCCAATTCGTATCGGTCGTTGGTAAGGACGGAATTTGGCTTTGGTCTTGTAGAATTACATAATCCCAATCGATACTAGGGTTACGCAAGGTGGTATTTGAGATGTGCATTGAAGTATTGATATCGTCCCAGTGCCCTGCCAAATCATAGCCACCTGGCGCAATCGATTCTGTGTCGACTACTCCCAAGGATTCGAGCAAACTCGCGAGATTATTAGATGCAGTGTAACTATTCCCGTACATTAGAACATTTGAAGGGACTGTTGCGTTACTAGAACCATTTCCAGTTCCGTTACC
>Ga0233438_10002459_pt1 | contig 18496 bp, 7 predicted proteins | sample SI_123_September_FD_182720 | JGI IMG/M metagenome (GOLD analysis project Ga0233438, IMG submission 182720) | Seawater microbial communities from Saanich Inlet, British Columbia, Canada - SI_123_September2016_10_MG | ecosystem: Environmental > Aquatic > Marine > Inlet | place: Canada: British...
CATTCGCTTATCTCTGTGTAATCCCTCTACACAGAAGTATTGCGTATATCTTCAATAAGTACTTAGAGTGTCTTATCAACCTCAACAAGGCTATTCTACAAGTATCTCCGTGTGTTGTCAAGCCCCCCTTGGAGTATCCCTTTAAAGTAATCTACAAGACTCAATGATAACGCTAACAAGCCTATTTATGACTTCTAAAAAAGAGTATTTCAATAGGAATGCCGTAGGCACACACCGTAGGTGTGTTAGTAGAGAACCATAGAGATACGTAGAGACCCGCCGAGAGCGCGAACGAAAACCCCCTCTCAAGCATTCTCCGAAGAGAGTATGTCAGAGTATTAATATAGAGAGGGTTATTACTATGTTTAGTGCTCTCTTACCTTATAGGGTAACCTAGCTTACAGGAGAGCTTCTAACAGGCACTCCGTGTTTAGGGTGCAGATATCTCTGAGTTCCGTAGAGACCCCCTTAGAGGTCCATAGAGGGGGTTTAGAGATCCCTTTACGGTCCATAGTTGTGTTGTGAGTGCTCAAAGAAATATAGCCGAACCCTTCTTACGACCCTAGGGGCTTCGCCCAGATGATATGATAGAATAATTGTTATGCTATATAGTGTAAGGGTGTATAATCAACTAACATGAACATGGACAAAAGCTTTATTGTCTCCCTTGAAGAGAACGTTACTACTGGCGATCTAATCATTCCCATTCCTCAAGAAATCTTAAGTGAAATGGATTGGTATGAAGGTCAAGAGTTAGAATGGGTCATTGATGGGGATGAATTGATTTTACGTGAGGTTAACTAATGGACTACTACGAGCCTACATATCACATCTATCTAAACAATAATTGTATCTCCTCTAATTTGAGTATTTCCGAATTTGAGAAAGAGTATCACTGGATGAATGAGTTTCTTCGGTTGACGAATCTCAAAGAAGATGCTAATCTGGAGTTTATTCAGTGCGACCCTCCTTCATGTATTTTGTTGGAAGGATCCTACTGAATATATTAAACTAGTTTGAATTGAAACGTTTCATTATTATTAACTAATATGGCTAAAGGATTTACTGTCAAAGCACAAGAGCCCCCTAAGGGCAAAGTTGCAACAGAAGCTAAAGAATGGGATTATGATAAAGCAAAGGAAATGCTACGCGGTAAGACCGTAGTATTCTGTTTGCCCGGTCGTGGCGTAAGCTACAAGTTCCTTAAGAGCTTTGTTCAAATCTGTTTTGACTTGGTGCAAATGGGTGCATCTATTCAGATCTCCCAAGACTACAGTTCAATGGTCAACTTTGCGCGTTGTAAGTGCCTCGGTGCTAACGTACTAGCAGGTCCTGATCAACTCCCCTGGCAGGGACGCCTTAAGTATGACTACCAACTCTGGATCGATTCAGACATCGTATTCACTACTGAGAAGATGCTTCAGTTGGTTCTTATGGATAAGGACATCGCTACTGGTTGGTATTGTACCGAAGATGGTCGTACTACCTCAGTTGCACATTGGCTAGAAGAAGATGACTTCGCTAAGAATGGAGGTGTTATGAACCATGAGATGGTTGATGGTATCCAAAAGCGTAAGAAGCCTTTCACTGTTGACTATGCTGGTTTCGGTTGGATCCTTCTTAAGAACGGTGTGTTTGAGCACCCAGAGATGAAGTACCCCTGGTTCGCTCCCAAGATGCAAGTCTTTGATTCTGGTAATGTGCAGGATATGTGCGGAGAGGATGTCTCATTCTGTCTCGACGCAATTGCAGCAGGTTTTGAAATCTGGTGTGATCCCCGTATCCGCGTTGGTCACGAAAAGACCCGAGTCATCTGATCCAATTATCTAAGTGACCACATGGAACATCTTTACGATATAATCATTGAAGAGCAGACGGCTTATCAAGGACTCTCCGAAGAGGATTTCTTTGATACTATGTCCTACCTCTCAAATCAACATTATGATCGTGGTGATTCATCTCAACCACTCATTGAATATAAAATTTACATTAAGGAGTAACAAATGTTCGGCAAAACACAGCAAAAAATCGAGAAAGCAGGTAAAAAGACTCGTCAGGGTCGCTCTAATCGCACGAAGCTCTCTGCGTCCTCCGCGAGACCTAAGCAAAAGCGTTATCGTGGTCAAGGAAGGAGCTGATTTCTCTTTTTTGAACGAAATTAACCCCTTTTGGGACCCTGCCCCTTCTGGGTTATAAATAAAATTGAATTTATTGGGGATAGAACCCCCTTAAAAGTTCTAAAATGCCGTTTTTTAGGACAAATTTAATGGGAAGACCTGTAGATCGCTCACCTGGCGTCGTTTTAGTAACTGATTATGGTGCACTTGACCGAGCTCTTGCTCAAAAAGCTCGAATTGAAGCCAAACAAACCAAAAAAAGCGAAGAAAACTGAATAATTGATAAAAAAGACCTCTTTTATATGGGTCTTTTTTTATGCAACTAAATAAAGACAAATATTGTGTTTAAAATGGCGGAAATCCAACGTATTTCTAGATCATTTAAGGATATTAGCCTCTCGTTCCAGCCACATCCGGTAACGGGAGACCTTCCTGTATTGAAAAATGAGCGTGCAATCAACGCTTCCATTAAAAACATCGTTCAGACTATTCCTGGAGAGAAGTTTTTTAACAGCCTTTTTGGATCTGAGGTTAGATCACAATTATTTGAGCAATATGACGTTACTACAACTCTTGAGTTAGAGGAACAGATTACTAGCTCAATTAATAGATACGAACCTAGAGTTAATACTCTCTCAGTCGAAATTAGTGATCGACCTGATAGGAATGAGCTTGGTGTAACGGTTTCATATACAATCGTAGGTCAAGAATTTCCCTCACAAAAATATTCATTCATCTTAGAGGCTACAAGGTAATGACTTTCTCGAAGTTTACTAATCTTGATTATGATCAAATCAGAGAGTCTATTAAGGACTATCTAAGAGCTGATTCGAATTTTACTGGCTTCGATTTTGAGGGGTCTAACTTTTCAATTCTTATTGATACTCTTGCATATAATGCATATATTAATTCAGTAAACGCAAATATGATCGTCAATGAGTCATTTCTTGATTCTGCGACTATTAGAAGAAATGTTACTTCACTAGCTAGTAATATTGGATATTTACCTAACTCCATTAAGGCGGCTATTGCAGATATTAGCTTCAGAGTAGAAATCGGGGTGACTACACCAACATTGACCTTGCGATCAGGTCTAGTTGCTATTGGTGGGGAGAATAATACAAGCTATATATTCTCTATTCCCGAGAATATTACTGTACCTGTGATTAATGGGGTGGCTGAGTTTGGTAATGAGCTTCAGCCAATTCAAATTTATCAGGGAAACTATGCAACAAATACAATTGTTGTTGATGGATCCATAGAACAGAGATTTGTTATCAATAATCCAAATGTTGATTACAGCACATTAGTCGTAAGAGTTCGTAATGTTAATGAAGTCGGTTCTGGTGGAGAATGGACTAGAGTGAATAACATTGTTAATGTTAATGCTTTTGATGAAATCTATTTCTTGAATGAAATTGAGAATGAGAAGTATGAAGTCATTTTTGGTGATGGTGTCTTTGGTAAGCCAGTAGCCAATGGTCAAGTTATAACTTTCTCATACATTGTAACAAATGGTGAAGATGGTAATGGTGCGTCTAAGCTTAGCTTCTCCGGCTCCCTAGAGAGCTCTAGTGGTGCTACAGTATTTCCTACATCCGCTGTTCCCCTAAACGTTCTAGCGCCTTCTAAGGGTGGCTCAGCTATTGAATCGGTCACTAGTATTAAGTATTACGCTCCAAAGCTTTATTCTTCACAGTATAGAGCTGTAACTGGTAATGATTATGAAGCAATAATCAAAGAAATTTATCCAAATACAGAGAGTGTATCTGTAGTTGGTGGTGAGGAGCTAGTTCCACCTCGTTTTGGTACTGTTATATTAAGTATCAAGCCAATGAATGGGTTATCTATCAGTGAGTTTGATAAGTCCAATATCATATCTGCACTGAAAGGATATGCTGTTGCTGGTATTAACCAAGAGATTGTTGATGTTAAGGTTCTATTCGTCGAAATTAATACCTCTGTATACTATGACGATACTGTAATCAGCAATGCTGAATCACTTAAGAGTGATGTTTCAAATTCACTAAGTACATACGCATCATCGATTAACCTTAACCGATTCGGTGGTAGATTCAAATACTCCAAGTCCCAGAAGATTATTGACGATACTAGTAATGCAATAACATCAAATATTACAAAAGTTATTATTAGAAGAAACTTGAACGCTCTTGTTAATAATGTCGCTCAGTATGAGCTTTGCTATGGTAATTCTTTCTATTACACTGCAGCTGGATATAATATCAAATCTAGTGGTTTTGAAGTCCTAGGTTATAATCAGACACTATACATGGCTGATGCACCTAACTTAGATGAGCGGGGCAATCTAGATGGTAGTGGTTTGGGTAGAGTATTCTTCTTTAATATCGTTACTGATGGTAGTGATAGGATGGTAAATGTAGTCATCCCAAATGCAGGATCTATTGACTATACTAAGGGTGAAATAAGAATCAAACCAATTCAGTTTGTAAGCACAACAGTCACAGGTGACGTTATTGAAATCCAGGCAATCCCTCTTTCGAATGACGTTCTTGGTTTGAAGGATTTGTATGTCGTATTTGCCGTTGAAAATAGCACCATAAATATGGTTAAGGACACCATTACAAGTGGTGAACAGGTTTCTGGCGTTGGCTTTAAAGTTACTTCTAGTTACTCTAACGGTAAATTAACAAGGTAGATGTAGGTATTCAACATGATTGGTACTGGTATTGATGTGAGAGTGAAAATTCAGGATATCGTTGCTTCACAACTCCCTGAATTTATCCAATCAGACGAGCCCTTAACTGATGATTTTCTGAGACAGTTCTATGTTTCTCAGGAATCAATGGGTGGTGCAATGGACTTTGCATCAAACCTAGACAAGTACTTAGATGTAACTGCACTAACGAGGCAGCCTAAATTTAACTTAACACAAGACGTATCAGAAACAGATACAGAAATTTTCGTCAATTCAACAGATACGTTCCCAAATATGTGGGGACTGCTTAAAATTGATGATGAGATTATTACATATACTGGAGTTACTACAAATTCATTCACAGGCGCTGTAAGGGGCTTCAGTGGAATTACCAGTTACCATGCTCCTAATGCACCAGGGGAAGTCGTATTTGAGACTACAGAGGCTTCTGCGCACGTTACAGACGCTCCTGTTCAGAACTTAAGTACTTTATTCCTAAAAGAGTTCTATAATAAGATTAAGTATACATTCACACCTGGTTTTGAGTCATTAGATTCCAGTATAGACATTAATCGTGGAAACTGGATTAGGCAGGCTAGATCTTTTTATGCTTCAAAGGGAAGTACTGAATCATTTGAGATCCTATTCAAGGTTTTATATGGTGAGAAGCCTGTTGTTATTGATTTGGAAGAGCAGCAGATCAAGCCCTCAACAGCAAACTACATTAAGTATGATTATGCAGTATGTCTTCCGGTTTCTGGTGATCCTAAACAGCTAGAAGGTAAGAACGTATTTCAAAGTACCGATAACAATATTACGGCATCAATTACTAGAGTTGAGAACTTCATTCGTGGCGGTACAAACTATCTCCGCGTAAATTACTATGTTAGTAAGGATGAAGAAGGTAATGAGAAGAAACTATTCAAGCTATCCGCAAGAACGAGAGTGCAGCGTCCTTGGATTTCAGGTAAGCCCACAGTAACAGTTGATTCAACCATTGGTTTCCCAGACTCTGGTGAGATTGTCTCATCAAATGGTGATAGATTCACATATCAAAGTAAGACTGTAAACCAATTCCTAGATGTAACTACAAGTACAACTCTCCCCACACTCACCAATGGTGATGAGTTATTTGAAGATCTATACATTGTTGGTTATGATAAAGATGGTTACGAAATCAAAATTAGGTCCACAGGTGTAATCTCTGGTTTTGCATTTGATGAAGATGAGAGTGGTGTTGATGTAGGAGAGACTATTGACGCCAAGACAGTTGGCGAGAACATTACTAACACAACATTTTCTGGTGAAGATCTATCATATAAGCAAATTGTAGCTAATAGTTTCATCTACAATACTGCGGTAAGAATGCAGGTAAAGGAATTCTCTGGTGCGTCTTTCCAAATTAACAGTAGATACTTGGATAAGTCATTTATCAAAATTGGTGATAGTGTTGATATTTTATCAAGGGGTAGTAATAATATTATTGCTTCTGATAAGTTGGTCACTGATGTTGATTATGAAGGGGCAATCATTGTTGTTGATGATACATCTGGCTTGGTTGATGGTTCTCTACTAGACTTAAGAAGAAATCAGATATATGCAACAAGTTCTGATACTGATATTGTATATGGTAATGGGAACTTACTATCCAATGTTCTTAATGTTTATGATGCAACCGGGTTTAATGATCATCTATATGTTTCAACAAACTCACTTCCATCATATAATATTGAAACAAAACTAATTGAAAATATTATTTCTAATATTGTTCCGGCAAACTTCCAGTCAGTTGACGCATTACCGACTTCCAATGAATACTCCGCAGTTGTCCTCAATGATGATTGTCAGTTCTTAACGGGTGATTTTATAACATATTCTGTCGCTGATGGTGCAGAGTCAATCTGTAGTCCTGGTAAGTACCTTGTGGAAGTGCTTTCTACCAGAAAAATTAGATTGTATAGATCACAGTCTCTAGTTGGTAGCAGTTCATTTGTTCCATTGGTTCCCAATAGTGTCTCTGGTGATCACATCTTTACATTAGATGATCAGAGTGATCGTAAAATTAATCCAAATGATAGTTTGGTAAAAATCCCAGTACCAGAGAGTGTTCCTGTATATAATGCTGTCCGCAATCCATATGATACTAGATCATCAGAAATTATTGGAACTTTGACTAATGGTGTTAACATAAGGTCATTTAAGTCTACAGATAAAGTATTTTATGGTCCATTAACCGAGGTCAAAACTATTTTTGGTGGAAGTGGGTTCAATGTTATAAACCCACCACAGATTCTTATTGGTGATGGTAATGGTGGAGACACTGCTAGTGTATATCCAGCAATGAAGGGTGTTCTTCAGTCTGTTTTGGTCGATCCACAGGAATTTGAGATCTCCAGAGTAACTTCAATATCTATTACTGGTGGTAATTCCAGTGGTGCTGTATTAGAACCTATTATTGAGGATAGCTTCAGAACATTAACATTTGACACTCGCCCAATTGAAGATGGTGGTGGTATTGGAGTATTTGATAATACAATTAGCTTCCTACAACCACACAACTTGTCCGATGGTGAGTTCATTACGTATAACTCATTTGGCAGAAAGGAAGTTGGTACTGGCGCAGGTACGAATCTAACAAATGGAACAATTTACTTTGTATCCATTGTTAATAGCATCACTATTAAGTTATATGATACAAAAGACGACGCTTTGGCTGGAATCAATGCAATTAACTTTGATGCCTCAAACCAGGGAATTGGTATTCAGGCATTTGAGACTAAAGTGTCCAAACAGCTAATTGCTGTTGATATTATCGATGATGGTGGATTCTTCTATAATAGGGAGATTATTATTGGACAGGAACATGTTGACCGCCCAAATAACTCAATTAAATATCCAAATCATGGATTTAAAAGTGGTGAGAGAATTATATACAGTGTATCCTCTGGTGGTGTAGATTTATCTCCATTAGTTTCTGGTGAAGAATATTATGTTGGATATATTGATGATAATACCTTCCAGCTATATGAAATCTCAACACCAACTCCAGATCTCAATTTAACTAAACTCAGCTACGTTCAGTTTATCAATAATAGTGATGCGTCATCTACACATAGATTTGCATATCCTGAAATTGTAGTAACAGTTGTTGCTGACTTTGAAGATTCTACTGGTAGAGAAATAGTAACCACACCTATTATTAGGGGTTCTATTGAAAATGTATATCTCACTAATCATGGCTTATATGGAGACAGTCTCTTAAACTTTAATAAGGAGCCCACATATACTGTGGTGTCTGGTAGTGAAGCTGCAGCACGTCCTACCATTGCTGCCGGTAGGCTCCTTAACGCCACAATGTTGAGCCTAGGTAAGGATTACTCTCCCAATCCAGTAGTGAACCTTGAGGACCCTTCTGGTAGGGGCTCGGGGGCAATATTGCGTGCGGTTGTTGAGAATGGTAGAGTTATTGAAATTATCGTAATCAATCGCGGATTTGACTATAGTAATGAGAGTAAAGTCGTAATTACAGATAGAATAGATAATGCAATCTTGCGTCCATTCATTAGGGAATTGACCCCGGATAGTAATTATCGCTTTGGTTATGACTCCATATCAAATGGAAACTATTCCATAATTTCATATGGAAAGAATTTGCAGAATATTGTGTACAATGAGTTTAACAGAGAGCACTCCCCATTGATTGGTTGGGCTAGAGATGGAAACCCAATCTATGGTCCATATGCATATGAGGACCCAGAAAATATCAATAGCGCTATTGTTGCGATGAGATCATCGTACAAACAGAATTCCCAGTTGATTGATGAGCGCCCATCAATAGCCCAGTATCCCATTGGCTTCTTTGTAGATGATTATGTCTATGATGCAGAATTTGGTGATTTGGACCAATATAATGGTAGATATGCAAGAACTCCCGATTTCCCAAATGGAGTATATGCGTATTATGCAACAATCGTTAATTCCAATGGCGAGGGTGAAGGTACTCCAGTATTTCCATATTTTATTGGACCAGTAATGAGGGATACTCCCCCAGTATCTACAAATATTATTACTGCTGATAATTTTATTGGTAAGCCAATTTATAGAAACATTTTTCCATATGCTGCTGGAAATGACTTTATTGGTAGTGAGTACTTGGTGCAGCCATACCTAACTGAACCACAGAATATCTTTGTTACTGATGTATCTACTGGATATGTTAGTGATATTACAGTTGTTGGTGCTGGATCCAGCTACAGAGTTGGTGATGTTGCAATTTTTGATTCAACTGAAGATATAGTAAATGCAAAAGTTTCTACTCTACGGGGTAGAGATATTGTAAATGTATTCAGTGATTATCTCGAATATACTCAGGTTAATACTAGAGTAATTAGATTTGATAGTAATACTGTTAGAGTTTATGTTGATCCATTCCACGAATATGGTGTTGGTGAAATCATCGATTTTCAAAATGTACCTGAAAATCTAACTGGTTTAGTTGATGCATCCATTAAGATTGAAGATATCAACACATCTGCTATTGTCATTAACCAAGAGATCGTTCCTGGTCCTAATCAGGAAGTTATTGATATTAAGATAATCCGCACAATCGGATCAATTGCAGTAAATGATATTTTGCATGTGGGATCAGACTTGTTTAAGGTTCTTGAACTATTCCCAATTCAGGGAGTTGTTCGTGTTGTTAGAGAAACTGCATCCAGTACAACATACATTGTTGGTCAACAGATTGATGTTAAGTCAACATGGTTTTCTGTCCCAGATATTTCATCCGAAGTTAAGTCTGAATTGGATCTAACCAGATATACTAATCCATCAGTAACATTTGGATTCGGTATTGAAGTTGGTGATTCGGTTGCATCCACCTATGTGGTTGGTGGAGCCACTAAGCAGATTTCTATCGAAACACATAATATCTTTATTCCAGAACACAACTTCAGGCAAAATGAATTAGTAACTATTAATAGAGAGGTTGGAGATGCATCAATTGATGCAATTGATCTTGATGGTTTATCATACGCAATTCCTGCGGGATTAACCAGTCAATTCTATGTTGAGGTATTCAGCAAGGATTATATTGGTCTTAAGATTGATATTGACAGTGATCCACTACTATTCATTCTCCCAACTAATATTGAATCTATTAATAGTAACCTATACTCAATAACAACCAACAGATTAAATCAATCAGTTTTAGTTAATAGGTCTAATGCGGTTGTCGTTACAGAGACACCACATGAATTGCTAACTAATGATATTATAAGTGCAAAATTACTCAATGAATCACAGCAAGTAATTGTTGTTGATACTAATGAGGTTAGGGAGCAGCTCATTATCAACGGGCAAATTGCATTGCCTACTGATGTTGATATTTCTACAAATAGAATTACTATTGCGGACCACAACTTCACGAGTGGTGATGTGATAATGTACACTGCATCTGATGAACTTAGCTCTATTGGTGGTATTCAGAATTTTGATTCTTACTTCATCATTAAGTATAATGATGACTCATTCTATCTTGCTAGTTCTCTTAATGATACAAAACCTGGAAATATTATTCCAATTGAATTAACTAGTGTCGGTTCTGGTGACCAAACATTCTCATTGGTAAATCCAAAAATTAATTGGGCAAGTAATGGTTCATTGGTATTTGACTTATCCAGCCCAAATCTAATCGGTAAGGATGTTGTATTCTTTAATGATGCGACTCTCACTGATATTTTTGTATCGAATGGAATTGATTCGGAATTTGCAATATCTTCAGATGGGGTTCCTGGATCTGTTGGTGCTACTAAGACATTAACATACTCAACAAATAATAGGGAGACTATCTACTACGCACTAGTATCTGTTGCTACAGACGAATTGTTTGCTATTGATTTCCGTGTACCTGGAAATAACTCTATTGGGCATATCCCTAGCGTATATACCACTCAAGAAAGAGTTATAGTTGATTCTCCAACGACGTTTACATACCCACTAAGGTCAAAGCCCAAAATTACAGCATTTAGTGGTGCAGAAAACTTTAAGTATGTAACATCATCACAAAACACATCTGGACCTATTGATAAGGTATCTTTAATATCCTCAGGGGTAAACTTTACTTCTATTCCCGAGTTTATTGAGGTTGAATCTGAGTTTGGACTCAATAGTTCACTTAGAGCACAAGCAAGTAACATTGGTTCTATCCAGGCTATTGATATTAGAAATCCTGGTTGGGGTTATTTGAGTGATAGTACTATCGCACCTAGGGGAAGTACTCAGCCTGAGGTTGAATATAATGGTGCCGATATTGTATCTGAGATTAATATTATCTTTGGTGGAGCTGGTTATCAGACAACTCCAGATGCAGTGCTTGTCGATTCGGTATCAAGAAAAGTAATTACTAATGGCAATATTAATTTCGTAAGAAGTAATGATACAATCTCTGAGGTGGAGATTATCAATACCCCAAAGGGATTGGATGAAGTAACCCATGAATTATTCGCTGTGAATAATACAAATGGTATTCCAATCAATGATATCAATGTTAATAATACATCTAATATTGTTGAGATTAACTTACAAACACCAATTGCAGGATATTCGGTTCTACCCTTCAATACCGGAGATAAAGTTTATATTGAGGGGATCATTGCTGTTGATGGTCAAGAGACAAACTTGAATTCGGATCAGATTGGCTACCAGTTTATGGATGTTATTGGTATTTTAGATACCAATCCATTTAAGATATTTGTTCAATATCCATCAGATTTGGATCTATCTAATGCTAGACCAGAACAGTTCCAGATTGCTGTAGCAATCAATAAGAAAAAATATCCAGTATTTGAAGTAGTTCAAGATACGGCGGTTCTTTCTGTTGGTGAGCAACTATCAATCATCCGCAATGGAGCTTTGGAAGAAACTGACTTAATCGTTGAATTTAGTGACTCAAATTCATTTAAAGTTAGCGGTAACTTCTATCTTCGCCCAGGCGATCAACTTAAGGGTAGTATCAGTGGAGTTCTAGTTACTGTTTCTACAATCAACTCATTTGATTGTACATTTGAGCTCAATACTACCAGTAGAATTGATGGTGGTTGGGTTGATAATATTGGATTCGTCAATGAAGACACCCAAGCATTACCAGATAATGATTATTATCAGAATCTATCATATTCCGTCAAGAGTAGCGTTACTTTTGATGAGATGATTGGTCCAGTCAATAAGCTTGTTCATCCCAAGGGACTTAAGAACTTTGCGGACACTCGACTAGATGGGGGTGGAAGTATTGCCATCGGTGGTACTTCTTCCGATAGCATTACCATCGATATTATCGGAGTCAATGAGTCAAACCAAGAGCCATTGCGCGTTGATAGAATTAACATCTTTGATTTGGGCTATGATGCTGAAATTAATGATAATAGGACTAATAGAATTCGTATTAATGCGGACATTAATAGACGCCGTTTGACGGACTATGTTTTATTGAAGACTAATAGAGTTCTTCTAATGGATGATATTGCTCCATTGTTTAGAAATTTTAGATTCGTTACCTTTGAGGATAGTAACATTAAGATTAAGACCTTAGATGGGGCAAATAGTAACTTTGTTCGTGGTTTGATTCAGGTTAGAAACCCAGAGAATGATGAAGTCCAGATGCAGGAGTTAGTATCACTATTCCAGGGTAATAATACCTTCAACCAAACAAAATCACTTCTAACAACAGAAGTTGGAAATGATGGCTATGGTATTGTAGAAACCTTAAATGAACCCACAGAAGACAATACATACACACTCACATATACACCATCAAAAAAATACTATGAATCATTTGATGCTTCATTGAAGATTATGCTGACTGAAAATATTCAGATAGCAGACAATAATGATGCATTTATTGGATATGCTAGGTTATTTGCTAGGGATGTTGTTGTTAATCCGGGTGAATCTGTAACTATATTTACAACAAAAACATCATCAACTGGCGCATTCTTGTACAGTACAATTGAGGATGATAATGGAAATCTTGAATATGTAGAATGCTATGGTATTGCATATGGTGGAAATTCCTACTCATCTCAGTATGGCTTTACTGCAACGGAGACCAGTGAATTCAGTGAAGTATTAAATACTCAATATTCAACCATAAGATTATCAGGTAATCGCGTTGGATTTGTTTATACTAATAGTAAGTCAATTCCAGTTACTGTTAAGACTAAGGTTACTGAATTGTCTTCTAATCCCATCGGAAACCAAACATATTCGTTTAAGCCTGATGATATCCCTGCTGGCGCTGAGAGAAGCATTAACTTAATGAGTACTTATCAATCGGAGGCTAGTAATGTGGCTTCTGTTGATGTGATTACCCTTGACGTTCTTGATATTCAAAGCGTTAGGACATTAATACAGATTAGATCAAACAGTTTTGGCTCTATTCAGCAGACGATGAATCTAAATTCTGATGGAAGAACATTCACCAACACATATCCATTCTTAACTAATGGGGCAGGAAATGCCGGTGTTGGTACTTTCGGTTCAGTAATCCAAGGCAGTGATTTTATCATTAGATTCTATCCAGATCCAGGGCTACCAGCAGCTACTATGGAAGTTATTGGATACCATGAGGTATTCTTTCGCGAGTCTGATTTCCTAAACTATAACAGGAATCAAATCCTAGACTATGGAATTATGAGTGAATCATATTACTTGCAAGATTATTTTGCACCATATGATAGATTCTCATTCCCCGTCGAATATAAGAATGTTCCAATTCTAGAGAAGAAATTTAGTCCAACAGTCACACTTGACGGTAATACTTTCAATATCAATAATCACTTCTTCAGTGATTATGAGGAATTGTATTATTACCCAGGTGATAGTGCAGAACAGCCATTCTCACCGATTCAAACTAATGTTGGTGATCTACCTTCAACTGTATATGTAATCCGAATTGGTGGTAATTCATTTGAATTGGCTGCTACTGAGCAAGATGCTAAGGATAAAATTGCTTTCCAAATTACATCAGCTGGTCAAGGTAATTACCATACAATCGGTATGGCTAAGAAGATTGAGAAGTCGATCATCACATTAGATGGTGTCTTGCAGTCCCCAATCGCAAGTAGATTGCTCACTTATGTTACTGACGAACCACTTGACGAAGTAGACCAGTTTATTACTCTAACTGGCATTGGTACTATGGTTGGTGGAGACATTCTCAAGATTGATAATGAGTTTGTTGTAATTAAGAATGTTGGATTTGGTACGTCACCAGATGGTCCAATTACAAATGAGGGGTCATTCCCACTAGTTGAGGCAACTCGCGGTGCACTTGGAAGTGTTGCTGTTGCCCACTCAACAGCTTCTGATGCCAACTTGTTTAGTGGTTCATACAACCTAGAAGGCAGTAATATCTTCTTCACTGAGGCACCTAGGGAGCTACCTCTCATTGGATTGACCGATAGTAACTTGCGTGGTGAGAACTCCGATTTCCAGGGAAGAATATTCTTACAGAAGGAATATGATAAAAACATTATCTATGATGATGTTAGTACTAGATTCGATGGTCTGACCTCACAGTTCCCACTGACCTCGGTTGGATCAACTATTCCCGAAGTTCTAGAGGGTAGTGGAGTGGTATTGATTAATGATATCTACCAGTCTCCATCAACGGAGAATAACCCAGACAATGACTTTTCTTTGGAATACAATAATGTATCAGGCATAGGTACGCTAATCTTCAGTGGTATTACTGGGTTAGATGGTGAGCAAGTCATCTCTACTGTTGATACAAATCAAAACCAGTTGCCTAGGGGTGGAAGAATCGTCACCATATCCTCTCGGGAGGGCTTGGGCTTTGCACCGCTGGCTGCAGCGGTGATTGATCCTATTCTATCTGGAGGCTCCATCACGGGCGTTGCCGGTACTTTTGGCTCTGGTTATAATAGTATAGTTCCAATCAATGTATTTGAGGAGGGTCATAGTGGAACTCCCGCAGTTATTGAGGGTGTTCCTGGCGCAGGTGGTGAATTATCATTTAATATCATCAACGGTGGAAGTGGATATAATGATCCAACTATTACCGCACCGTCACCAACGTATTCCAGATTACCGGTAAAGGGTATCTTTAGGAGAGATGGTACAACTGATATGGGTAGTAATTTATTTGTTACTGTTAATGTATCTGCTGCGAGAACAACTGGTGTTGGTAGATCAGAGTACTTCTCAATCTATGAGTATTCAATTTCAGAAGACACATATGGATTCCAAGATGGCGATATCCTTGAGGTTGTCGGTATTGTTACTGATAAGAACCTATCTGCACCAATTGAACCATTTCAATTGTTTATTGACTCAACACAGAGAGATAACTTCTCTGCATTCAATTTTGGTCAGTTAGATTTCATTGATAATATTGGGCGACTCCAGGATGGCGTTAGGCGTAGATTCCCACTACAATATAAGGGAGATTTGGTATCCTTCGAAAAAGATCCAACTGATCCAGAATCATTCCTAATTGACCTAGATTCAATTTTGTTGATATACATCAACACAGTTCTACAGGTTCCGGGCGAAAGTTACACATTTTCTGGTGGCACATCCATCATATTCTCAGAGCCACCAACCAAAGATGATGAAGTAGATATCTATTTCTATCGCGGTAAGGCTGGTCTTGATGATGAACTAATCACTATCTATGATACGTCTTTGAAGCCTGGTGATGAGGTTCAACTCACAAAGAATAATGCAATCCCAACAGGTGTTCCTGGAACAAAAATGCAAGATGTTCGTGATGTCAATAGAATCGAACAGTCTGATGAGATTTCAACCAACCTATACTTTGGAAATAATGATTTAACTGAAATGTATCCGAGACCTTTGGCATGGGATAAGCAAAAGCGTGATGTATTCATTTACGGTGAGCCAGTATCTAAGGCAAGAGGTAATCTTGAGTCTGTTATTAGACCAACTGCATCTATCATTAGATCATTCACAGATACATCTACTACAATCTTTGTGGATAACGTTGATATCTTTGAGTACGAGGGGCAATATGATTCAATCGAGTTTGATATTCGTAAGAATGATGTTCAAGTGGACGCAACTTTTGATATCGTATTGGATCCCCTTGATGGTTCCGTAACGTCGATTACTGTAACGAATCCACTAGAAAATAGTGGTTATAGTCAAGGTGATGACTTAATCTTACCACCTTCACCCACTGGCGATAGGGCAGGTGCAACCTTATTGATTTCTGGTGGAAGAATTACTTCAGTAATTATAAATGATGGTGGTTCTGGTTATACTTCACCTCCTTCATATCTAATCAAATCTAACCGGACTTCGGTTGAGAGAGATTCATCCGCAGAAACATATATTGGATTTAGTGGTAAAATCACTGAGATTAGTGCACTAACGGGTGGTTCGACTGGTAAGAGAATTCGATTCTTCTATGAGACCAAAGGAGCACCATCTACACTTGCTAGTGGGTATTCCGTATCAGTATTTAATACTGTTGTTGGTAATGGGGTCCGAAGTATTGTAACAAACAACTCACAAACAGTGGGCGTTGGTACACAATTCCTAGACTGCGTTTACAGCACTATATTGGTTTCTGAGACTTCGCCAACCACTGGTTACTTTACCACTAATGTTGGAGCAGAGGTTGATATTTCCAATATCAATATTATTGGAAGTAATCTCGGACAGTTTAGTTGGGGCGTTGTTAGTAACATCACTAGAACCGATGGGGCTAAGGTTTCTGCTTCTGTGGATGGAACAACATACAGCGCAACTATGGATGGTTACCCAGCATTAGTTAGATCTAACCAAGGATTTAGAGACTCTGGGGGCATCTCGGACGCCTTATAAATAATAACAATAGATGTTTTGTTATTGTAGATCTATACTATGGCTGCACTAATTACTGATGAGTTCAGGCTGATCAATGCTGATAATTTTATTGACTCAGTAACCGATCCCCTGAACGCATATTATATCTTCATTGGATTACCCAATCCAGTTGGAGAAGGCTATGGTAGGTCTTTAACGTGGAACCAAGATCCCCCTGCACCCACAGACAATTTCAGCTACATCAGACATTGTTATGATACTATGATGTATGGTAGGAGAATCACTCCAGCCAACATCCGTAGAGTTATTAGAAGATTAGATTGGTCTAGAGGGACAACATATGAGCAGTATAGGGACGACTATAGCGTAACTAATATTTCCCCCATTACTAGCTCAACTCGATTGTATGATTCTAATTACTACATTATTACCAGTGACTTTAGAGTATACATTTGCCTGAGTAATGGGTCCAATGTAGACAATCCAACTGGCAATGCATCTGAAGATGAGCCAAGCTTCGTAGATACTGAGCCAGCACCCGCAGGAACAAGTGGGGATGGCTACATTTGGAAGTATCTATTTACCGTTGCTCCTTCAGATGTTATAAAGTTTGACTCAACTGAATATATCACTGTTCCTAGTGATTGGTTGACTAGCGATAATCCACAGATTGAGTCAATCAGAGAAAGTGGTAATTCTGATATTAATAGAAATCAGATTAAGGAAATTTATATTGCTAACAGGGGCGCTGGTTATATTAATGGTAGTGCTCAGTCATTTGAAATTATTGGTGATGGGGAAGGAGCATTTGCCTCTGTTGATGTTAATGCCGGGGAAATTACTCGTGCAACAGTAACCTCTGGTGGTAAGGGCTATACTTGGGGATTAGTTGACCTAGGATCCATAAATTCACTAAACAGTGAAAATGCAAAACTAGATGTAATCATTCCACCTTCTAAGGGACATGGTTTTGATGTTTATAATGAGTTGGGTACAGATCGCATTTTGATCTATGCTCGCTTTGATGATTCAACACAAGATTTTCCAATTGATACTAAGTTTGCTCAAATTGGTCTAATAAAGAATCCTACAGTTAAAGATTCTAACAACCTATTCACTGAGAACTCATTTACAGCTTCTAATGCATTGAAATTTGCTTCTATTATTGGCACTCCAATCATCGGTGAGGAATTCAAACAGCTCAATAATGACGGATCTATTGCTAAAGCATATGTTGTTGCATTTGACCCAGAAACTTTAGTATTGAAGTATATACAGGATAGGTCACTATATTATAATCCATCTACATACGATAATACAGATTACCGATCAATTGGTATTGTTGGTAGAAAGCTACCATTCTTATTTGGTGGTGGTGTTATTACTGGTGATGAAAGCAATTTTACAGCCACTATTGACCAAACATTTAATGACTCCTCAGTAACAATCGGAAGTAGATCAATTGATTTGGGAGTTAATTTTGTAAATGGGCTTGCAGAATCACAGATAAATAAACCTAGCGGCGAGATTTTATATCTTGACAATAGACCCGCTGTAGAAAGAAATCCGCGTCAAAAAGAAGACGTAAAAATTATTTTGGAATTCTAAACAATGAGCAATCTCAATCTAGATACCAGTCCTTATTTCGACGACTTTGACGCGAATAAAGATTACTATAAGGTATTATTCAAGCCTGGTTTTCCAGTGCAGGCTAGGGAATTAACAACCTTACAGTCAATCTTACAAAATCAAGTTGAGAAATTTGGTCGCCACTTCTTTAATGAAGGTGCGATGGTAATTCCTGGTGGGATTACTTATAATGGGCAGTATGAGTCCGTACAGATATAAAATC
>Ga0233438_10002462_pt1 | contig 18481 bp, 10 predicted proteins | sample SI_123_September_FD_182720 | JGI IMG/M metagenome (GOLD analysis project Ga0233438, IMG submission 182720) | Seawater microbial communities from Saanich Inlet, British Columbia, Canada - SI_123_September2016_10_MG | ecosystem: Environmental > Aquatic > Marine > Inlet | place: Canada: British...
CTTCTAGAAGAAAGGGTACTAAAGTTTCTTTTGTCCCAGATGAAGCTATATTTAAAAACTACAAGTTTAGAAACGAATATGTGGCTAAAATGTTAAAAAACTATGTATACCTAAATCCTGGGCTAACCATAATTTTTAACGGCGAAAAATTCTTTTCTAAAAACGGTTTAAAAGATCTACTTGAAGATAATAACAATACAGATGATATGCTGTATTCTATCATCCATTTAAAAGGAGATGATATAGAAGTTGCACTAACTCATAGCAAGACACAGTACTCAGAAGAGTATTATTCTTTTGTAAATGGGCAGCATACAACTCAAGGAGGTACTCATCAATCTGCTTTTAGAGAAGCTATTGTAAAAACCATTCGTGAGTTTTATGGTAAAAATTTTGAAGCCTCAGATGTTCGTAAATCTATTATTGCTGCAATTGCTATAAAAGTTATGGAGCCTGTTTTTGAAAGTCAGACAAAAACAAAATTAGGTTCTACAGATATGGGTGGAGAATTACCTACAGTAAGAACTTACATAAACGATTTTGTAAAAACTAAGTTGGATAATTTTCTGCATAAAAATACAGAAGTAGCAGATAAACTTCTAAAGAAAATTGTTCAAGCAGAAAAAGAGCGTAAAGAACTTTCAGGAATTCGAAAATTAGCGAGAGATAGAGCTAAAAAAGCAAGTTTACACAATAAGAAATTACGTGATTGTAGAATTCATTTAGGTGATATTAAAAAACAAAATTATTTAGAAACTACGCTATTCATAACAGAGGGTGACTCTGCTTCTGGTTCTATAACAAAATCGAGAAATGTGAATACACAAGCTGTTTTTAGTTTAAAAGGGAAACCTTTAAATTCATATGGATTAAGTAAGAAGATTGTTTACGAAAATGAGGAATTCAATCTTTTGCAGGCAGCTTTAAATATCGAAGATGGTTTAGAAGATTTAAGATATAATAATATTGTAATTGCAACAGATGCCGATGTTGATGGTATGCACATTCGTTTGTTATTAATTACATTTTTTCTACAATTTTTCCCAGAATTAATAAAAGAAGGGCACTTGTATATACTTGAAACACCCTTATTTAGAGTGCGAAATAAAAAACAAACGTTCTATTGTTACTCAGATGAAGAAAAACGAGAAGCAATAACAAAGTTAAAAGGAAAGCCAGAAATTACAAGATTTAAAGGTTTAGGAGAAATATCACCAAATGAATTTGTTCATTTTATTGGTGATGATATTCGTTTAGATCCAGTAATGTTAGATAGAGAAATGTCTATAGAACAAATGTTGCAATTCTATATGGGTAAAAATACACCTGATAGACAAAAATTTATCATCAATAATTTAAAGGTTGAATTAGATTACGTAGAAGAGGAAGTTTAGAACATGAGCGAAGAAATTAACGAAAACGAACACGAAGAAGAGTTAACGAATCTAGATTCTAATCCAGATTCGCACCAAGAAGAAACCATTACCAAAGTTACAGGAATGTACAAAGAGTGGTTTTTAGATTATGCATCTTATGTAATTTTAGAAAGAGCTGTACCTTCTTTAGAAGATGGTTTAAAACCTGTTCAACGTAGAATAATGCATTCTATGAAAGATCTAGATGATGGAAGATACAACAAAGTTGCTAATATTGTTGGCCATACAATGCAGTATCATCCTCATGGAGATGCTTCTATTGCAGATGCCATGGTTCAAATTGGTCAGAAAGAATTGCTAATTGATATGCAAGGAAACTGGGGTAATATCTTAACAGGAGATAGAGCTGCAGCATCAAGATATATTGAAGCACGTTTATCTAAATTTGCATTAGACGTTGTTTTTAATCCAAAAACTACAGATTGGAAACTATCTTATGATGGTCGAAGAAAAGAACCTATTGATTTACCAGTAAAGTTCCCATTATTATTAGCTCAAGGAGCAGAAGGTATTGCAGTTGGTTTATCAACTAAAATATTGCCACACAATTTTAACGAACTAATAGATGCTTCTATCAAATATTTAAAAGGTAGAAGTTTTAAAATAGTACCCGATTTTTTAACAGGGGGTATTGCAGATTTTACCAATTATAATGATGGTAAAAGAGGAGGTAAGGTAAGGATTAGAGCTAAAATTTCACAGCTTGATAAAAAGACCTTGGTTATTACAGAAATTCCTTTTTCTACAACAACATCTTCTTTAATTGATAGTATTCTTAAAGCTAATGATAAAGGTAAAATCAAGATAAAAAAGATTGAAGATAATACAGCTGCAGAAGTAGAAATTTTAGTGCATTTGCCGCCAAATATTTCACCTGATAAATCTATTGATGCTTTGTATGCTTTTACAAATTGTGAAACATCAATTTCACCTTTAGCCTGTACAATTAAAGATAATACACCTGTTTTTACAGGTGTTTCAGATATGCTAAAGCATTCTACAGATTTAACTGTAGAATTGTTAAAACGTGAGCTAGAAATTCAATTAAATGAATTAGAAGAACAATGGCATTTTTCATCTTTAGAACGAATTTTTATTGAGAATAGAATTTATAGAGATATTGAAGAAGAGGAAACTTGGCAAGGTGTTATTGATGCCATAGATAGAGGATTACAGCCACATATAAAGCATTTAAAAAGAGCAGTTACAGAAGAAGATATTGTTCGTTTAACAGAAATTCGAATTAAAAAAATATCAAAGTTTGATATTGATAAGGCTAAACAATTTATAGAAGGTTTAGAAGATAAGATTGCTGGGGTTAAACATCATTTAGACAATTTGATAGAATTTGCCATAAATTATTTTAAACGTTTAAAAGAGACTTATGGAAAAGGTAAAGAGCGTAAAACCGAAATAAGAATCTTTGACGACATTGTAGCTTCTAAAGTAGCAATGAATAATGCTAAGTTATATGTAAATAGGGCAGAAGGTTTTATTGGTACCTCTTTAAAAAGAGATGAATTTGTTACAGATTGTTCGGATATAGATGATATTATTATCTTCAGAAAAGATGGTGTAATGCTAGTTACAAAAGTAGATTCTAAAACTTTTGTAGGTAAAGATATCATACATATTGCTGTCTTTAAAAAGAAAGACAAACGTACTGTATACAATTTGATGTATAGAGATGGAAAAAGTGGCCCTAGCTATATGAAACGTTTTAACGTAACTTCCGTAACTAGAGACAAAGAGTATAATTTAGCGAATGGAAATAAAGGTTCCTTGGTTCATTATTTTACTGCAAACCCTAATGGAGAAGCAGAGGTTGTAGCCATTAATTTAAGAGCAGTAGGTAGTGTTAAAAAACTAAAATGGGATATTGATTTCGCTGATTTAGCTCTAAAGGGTAGAGGTGTTCGTGGAAATACTATAACTAAATATGCGATTAAAAGTGTCGATTTTAAGTCTGAAGGAGTTTCAACGTTAAAACCTAGAAAAATTTGGTTTGATGATGCTGTTCAGCGTTTAAATGTAGATAATCGAGGAGAACTTTTAGGTGAATTTAGAGCAGAAGATAAATTGTTAGTGATTACTCAAAGTGGAAAGGCGAAAGCTGTAAAGCCAGATTTAGCGATGCATTTTGAAGATGATATGATAGTATTGGAAAAGTGGAAACCTGCAAAACCAATATCAGTAATTTATTTTGATGGTGAAAAGTCTCGCTATTACGTAAAACGCTTTGTTATTGAAACTCCAGACAAGGAAGAAGATTTTATTTCAGATCATCCTAAAAGTCAATTAGAAATTGTTTCGACAGATTATAGGCCAATTGCAGAAGTTCAATTCTCTAAAAGAAGTTTGGAGAATGAAAAAGTAAATTTTGAAGAATTTATTGCTGTTAAAGGTATTAAAGCTCTAGGAAACCAATTAACAACAGATAAAATTAAAAATGTTAATTTATTAGAATCACTTCCTTATGAAGTGCTTGAGGAAGAAAAAATTGAAGAAATAGAAGTTGTAGATGAAGAGGTTTTAGATGAAAAATTACCCTTAGAAATTTCTGAAACTAATAATAAAAATCCAGTAGTAGAAGAGCTGTCAGCTGAAGAGAAGGCTAAACTGGCGCTTCAAAAATCAATAGCTAAGAAAAAGGCAGAACAAAAGAAATTAGATGATGAAAATCAAACAACACTTTTTTAGAAATTAAAAAAAAACCTCAATTTAATTGAGCTTTTTTTTATATCAATTACTAATTTTGAGTTATTTCATTTGCTCAAAAAAGGTTAATTCATAATTTGGCAACAGCGTTCCATCTATTATTTTTATGATATCTTTTAATACTAGATCAGGTCTTGTGGGACCTAATTCATAATAGATAACTCCACCTGTTGGCTCCTTTTTTGTAGAAGGGCTGTAGATAGTATTCTTTTTAAAAGCTTTAAATTCTTTATATATTTTGTTGTATGCAACCATTTCTGCCTTAGATGAAAAATACCCAGGAGCAATCCAATAATCTGCTTTAGCTCCTTTATCAAAAACACTTTCTAAGCTTAAAGACAAACTACCTTTTCCTTTTGTGTTTTTATACAAATAATTAAGGTTAGCGTCTTCTAAAAATTGAGCAACAAAACTTTCTCCAGCAGGTAGATTCCAAATTTGCTTGCTCATAATTGCTCCAGAAATAACTGTTTGCTGTTTACGTATTTTTTTTGCTATGTTTTTAGCCTTAAGATAGTTAGTTTCTATTGCAGAAAAAATACTATCAGCCTCTTTTTCTTTATCAAAAAGAATTCCAAAAAACTTAATCCACTCAGCTCTTCCTAACGGAGTTTCTTCTAACCAGTCACTATTATAAATTACTTGAAGACCAGATTTTTGAACTGTGTTTAAAGATTTGTCTGCTGTATCTATACTATAGCCAACTACTAATTCTGGCATTAAATCAAGAATAATTTCAGTATTTAGAGAAGATGCTTTGCCTATTTCTTTAATATTTCCATTATCAATACGTTTTCTGGTTCTTTCTGAAGAAATGTAATTTGAAAAAGGAAAACCAATTATTGAATTTTCTTCTTCTAAAAGTTCTATCATTGGAATATGAGTTGTTGATGTTACAATCATTTTTTTTACTGGAACTATAATTTCGTTTTTAGACAGATCTTCCTTCTTTTTGTCTTTACTAATAAAATAGTCATAATTTTTATTTGCATTCTGATATGCAGATGTAATACGTAATATTTTATGGTTATTTTTAGTTATAACCTTAAAACCTTTTGCATACTTAATATAACTTGATACTTGTTTACTTGTTTCGTTCTCTTTTTTATTATTAGTGCAACTTAAAATTATAAGAATAAAGCATAGTATAGGGTAGATTATTTTTTGCATCTTATCAGATTATTTTAAAAACTAGTACAAAAGTAATTTATTTCTTTATGAATGAAATAGTCTTACAAGCTATTGTTGTTAAAGAATATATAATTTGTTTCTATAATCATTAGATTTTTACTAATGAAGCACTTATCTTTGTATTGATTTTTGGTTTTAATGTAATTAATCATTTTGCATTAAATTAAAAGGGAATCTAGTTAAACTCTAGAACTGTACCCGCAACTGTAAGCTATCAAGCTTGTAACTAATTCTTTAACCACTGACTATTTGTTGGGAAGGTTTTGTTACAAGACGCAAGTCAGGAGACCTGCCTTTAATCACGAGTTAAAAACTTTCGGGATAAAAGTTTATGTACTGTTATTTTCTGTACACGAAATTTACCTGATTTATTGTAAATCAAATTTACTAAAAAATGAAAAAACAATTCTTAATTGTTGGTGTTTTGGCATGTACTTTTGTCAGCACAAGTCTATTTTCTCAAGAAGTTAACGAGAAGGTAGAAGCGTTAAATGAAGTTGTAGTAACTGCTACAAAATTTGCTACTAATAAAAAAAATGTTGGTAAAGTAGTGTATCAAATTACACAAGAAACAATACAAAATAGTCAAGGTAAAACAATAGTTGACTTATTAAATGATGTCCCTGGAGTTGAAATAAATGGTAATTTCAGTACAAAAGGTCAAAATTTAGGGTATTATATTAGAGGAGGTAGAAATAGACAAGTTGCTATTTTATTAGATGGAGTTAATGTTAATGATCCAAGTTCTTTTAATGGAGATTTTGACTTACGTCAGATTGATATTAATCAAGTTGAAAAAATAGAGGTTTTAAAAGGAGCTTTTTCTACTTTGTATGGAACAGGAGCAGCAACAGGGGTAATTAATATTATTCTAAAAACAGCATCCAAAGATCGATTTAGAGGAACACTCACTACTTCTTTAGGGTCAAATTCTTCTAGTGAAAACAGTAACTTATCTGCAGAAGAGTTTTCAACAAATTTTAATTTTAATGGTACACTAGGAAAGTTAGATTATCTTTTAGCATTAAATGCAAATGGTTCATCTGGTTTGTCTGCTGCTGAAAGTGTAACATCTAATGAGTTTGAAGAAGATAATTTTGCGAGGCAAAATGTAATGTTAAAGTTAAATTATACTTTAAATGATAATTTTAAAATTGGATTACTAACTAGTTTCGACGAATTTTCTACAGACTTTGATGGGTTTGATTATGATCCTGTAACGTTTGCCAGTATTCCTGCAGATAAAGATAATAAGATGAATAGCGTGCAAAAGCGAGTAGGGCTTAATGCAGATTACACTTACACCAATGGAGCTTTAAAAATTAGAACCTTCTTTACTGATATTGACAGAACAGAAACCCCATCTAATAATTACTTTAACGGAGAAGTATATGGTTTTGATGTGTATAATAACTATTCATTTTCAAATGTTTTTTCATTTTTAGTGGGTATAACTTCACAATACCAAGACATGATTCAAAGAACTTCATTTAGTACTATTGAAGAAGGTGCAGGTAAACAACACTTTTATGATCCGTATTTATCAATAAACTATAATGCTCTTTCTGGTCTAAATTTAAATATTGGTGGTCGATTAAATTTGCATAGCGAATATGGAAATAATTTTGTGTATAATATAAATCCTTCTTATAATTTTACGATAAATGAAACTCCAGTAAAAGTATTTGCTTCTTATAGTACAGCTTTTATTACACCAACACTTTCAGAAATATTTACGAAACTACCAACTATAGAAGAGTTGCTGCCAGAAGAAAATAGAACTATTGAAGCAGGTTTTGATATTACTTTGAATAAAAAGATGACAATTAATGTAACTTATTTTCAGAGAGAAGAAACCAATAAAATTGGATATGATTTTGCTACATTTCAAACTATAAATGATTTAGGTACTTTTTCAGCTAAAGGTTTTGAAACAGAAATAACTTATGCAGTTTCTAAGAATCTAAATATGTTGGCGAACTATACTTTTATTGATAGAGATGAAAGTTTATTATTAAAAATACCTCAAAATAAATTTTTCATAAAAGCAAATTACAACTTATCAACAAAAACATTTACTTCTTTTAGTTACAGATGGGTAGACGAAACTAAAGATTTTGGTGCTTTAGAATTGAAGTCTTACACACTTTTTGATTTTTTTATAAATCATAGTGTTCTTAACAATAAAGTTGTTATTTATGGTAGCTTAACAAATATTTTAAATGAAGATTTTCAAGAAATTGCCGGTTTTACAACAAGAGGAAGAAATTATAATTTAGGTATAAAAATTAATTTATAATTGAATATTAAAATGAAAGGCAAAAAAAATAATCAAAACGTATATGTTTTTTTTAAAATATTTTCACTATTTTATTTAATAGTTTTTATTTTAATTAAAAAATTATTTATCAAATATTCAATATATACGGCTAAATATTAATTATGTTTTAAATTATTTATGATTTTTTAATTCCCCCAACGTATGTTGTTAAGTCAGCTGTGAAAAAGCCCTCAATATTAGAGGGCTTTTATTTTTTAGATCAGCTGTTTTACGTCTTTTTTTATAATTTCCAAAGCAGTTTCTGTAATAGGATATGTTTTTCCAAACTCGATAAGTACATTCTCTCTAAAATTACTTGCAGATATTGATTCTCTTGAAATATTCTGTAGTTTTTTAATAATGTTTGTTTTTGTAGCAATTATAGCCATCCATGCTTTTTCTGAAATATAAATTTGTTGTACAAAGTTGTGCTCTAATTCTTGTTCTACACTTGCGGTTAAAAGCTGAAGGTAATCAGATACATTATCTGAATTCGGTGTAATGCGTACTACTAATTTTATTGGATTTACACGATCGCAGAACAAAGTCATTCTTTCGTAAGCTTGTAATTTTATAGGAAGAGAATCCTTTTTTTGTAACACTATAGATTCAATTTTCTTTAATTTTATACTTTGTTGTAAAAATCCTTTAACCATAAAATAAGCAACAAAACCGGTAACAATTGCAGGTAATATATATGTAGTACTTTCTAATAGTATATCTTCCATTTATTTTTATTTGAATCAAAAATATAAAATACTGCTATTAGTTGGTAAGTTTTTGATGTATTAAATAGATTAAAAACTAATTATGAGATAATTTAATTTTCTTTATTTAAAAAATGTGAATAAAAACTATAATTCTAGCTTTATAAAAACGATTACTTTGGTTAAATTCACACTTTATAATTTTTAAAAATATCTATTGACAACTTACTTAAAATCGTTAAACGAAGCTCAAAAACTGGCAGTCCTACAAAAAGATGGACCAATGATTATAATTGCAGGAGCTGGTTCAGGAAAAACAAGGGTTTTAACCTTTAGAATAGCTCATTTAATGCAATCTGGTATAGATTCTTTTAATATTTTGTCATTAACATTTACAAACAAAGCTGCTCGAGAAATGAAAGAGAGAATAGCAGGAGTTGTAGGTGCAAGCGAAGCTAAGAACCTATGGATGGGAACTTTTCATTCTGTCTTTGCAAGAATTTTAAGAGCAGAGGCAGACAAACTCGGTTTTCCTTCTAATTTTACAATTTATGACACACAAGATTCAGTTCGATTAATAAGTACAATTATTAAGGAAATGAACTTAGATAAAGAACGCTACAAACCAAAACAAATTTTAAGTAGAATATCTTCATTTAAAAATAGTTTAATTACAGTAAGAGCTTACTTTAATAATCCTGACTTACAGGAGGCAGACATGCACGCTTCTAGACCAAAAGTTGGTGATATTTATAAAGAATATGTAGACAGATGCTTTAAGTCTGGAGCTATGGATTTTGATGATTTATTGTTAAGAACTAATGAGTTACTAGCTCGTTTTCCAGAAGTTTTAGCAAAATACCAAGATCGGTTTCGATACATAATGGTAGATGAGTACCAAGATACAAACCACTCACAATACATTATTGTAAGAGCATTAGCAGATCGTTTCCAAAATATTTGTGTTGTGGGAGATGATTCTCAGAGTATTTATAGCTTTAGAGGTGCAAATATTCAGAATATTTTAAATTTTCAGAAAGATTATCCAGATGTAAAAACGTTTAAATTAGAACAAAATTATAGATCTACTAAAAACATTGTAAATGCAGCGAATTCTGTTATTGCAAGAAATAAAACAAAACTAGATAAAGAAGTATGGACCTCAAATGATGCAGGCGATTCAATTCAAGTAATGAGAACTATATCTGATGGTGAAGAAGGACGTTTTGTAGCTCAGTCTATTTGGGAAAATATGATGACTCATCAAATGACACCAGATAATTTTTGTGTTTTGTATAGAACAAATTCACAATCTAGAGCTATTGAAGATGCATTAAGAAAAAAAAATATAGACTATACAATATATGGAGGGATTTCTTTTTATCAAAGAAAAGAAATAAAAGATATTCTATCTTATTTAAGAATACTTATTAACCCTAGTGATGAAGAGGCCTTAAAAAGAATTATCAATTATCCTGCTAGAGGTATAGGTGCAACCACTATAGATAGATTGACTATTGCAGCAAACCATTATAAAAAATCCATTTTTGAAATTATTAGGTACATTGATAAAATAGATGTAAAAATTAATAGGGGAACAAAAAATAAGTTGCAGAACTTCATGAATATGATTCTTAGATTGCAAATAGAGGCGCAAACTAAAAATGCATTTGAAATTGCTGAAGTTGTTGTTAAAGAAACGAGACTTATTAAAGATTTAGAAAAAGACGGAACCCCAGAAGCTGTAAGTAAGGTAGAAAATGTTCAAGAACTTTTAAATGGAATTAAAGATTTTATTACAGATAAAATTGAAGAAGGACAAGATGCCTCTCTAACCACGTTCCTAGAAGATGTTGCATTAGCTACAGATTTTGACACTAAAAAGAACGATAATAAGCCAACCGTATCTTTAATGACTATTCATCAGTCTAAAGGATTAGAGTACCTATATGTTTATATTGTTGGTTTAGAAGAAAATTTGTTTCCTTCTGCAATGAGCATGAATACAAGAAGCGAACTAGAAGAAGAACGACGACTTTTTTATGTAGCCCTAACCAGAGCAGAAAAAGTTGCGTATTTATCTTATGCACAAACACGATATAGATGGGGTAAGTTAGTAGATGCAGAGCCTAGTAGATTTCTAGAAGAAATAGATGATCAATTCTTAAATTACATAGCGCCGAAAGTTCCAGAACCATCCGTTAACCGTTTTGTTGACAAAAGTATTTTTGATGACGCACCTAAAGGAATTCGTTTTCAAAAACCAATTCAGCACAAAAAAATGGAACGAGATTTAGCAAAAAAGAAAGAAATTATACTTCCTAAGAATCTTAAGAAAATTTCGCAAGCTGCAATTAATACTAATTTGTTTGATGGTAATGTAGTTGTAGGGAATATAGTAGAACATAATAGATTTGGAGCTGGTGAAGTTATTGCATTAGAAGGGAAAGGCCCTAACCAGAAAGCGGAAATAAAATTCAGTACTGTAGGAAAAAAGAAATTATTATTACAATTTGCTAAATTAAGAGTCATTGGTTAAAAATTTAACCATAAGTAAAAAATAAAGTGTTATTTTGCAGCTTTAAACTACAAAAAAAGTATTATTAATAAAATATTTTTCGCAAACTAAGTGAAATATTTTTTAAAATTACACTTCACAAAATTAGATAAATGACATTCGACTTAGAATATAATTCAGAAAGAACTTTAATGATTATTCCAGAATATGGAAGACATATTCAAAAACTTATAGATCATTGCTTGGCATTGGAAACCAAAGAAGAGCGCAACAAAATGGCATTGGCCATTGTTGATGTTATGGGTAACCTACAACCTCACTTAAGAGATGTGCCAGATTTTAAGCATAAGTTATGGGATCAACTATTTATAATGTCTAAATTTAATTTAGATGTAGATTCTCCATATCCTACTCTTTCAAAGGAGGAATTACAAGAAAAACCAGAACGTTTACCCTATCCAAAATATGCTTCAAGATATCGTTATTATGGGAATAATATTCAAACTATGATTGATGTTGCTTTAAGCTGGGAAGATGGTGAAAAAAAAGATGCACTAGTTTATACGATTGCAAATCATATGAAAAAGTGTTATTTAAACTGGAATAAAGATACAGTAGATGATGCAGTTATTTACAAGCACTTACATGACCTTTCTAACAAAGAAATAGATTTAAGAGATTCTGAAGAAACACTTTCTGAAAGTAAAAGTTTACTAAAGAAAAGAAATTCTCAGGGACAAAACCATGCAAAGAACAATCATAAAAAGACCAATAATAATAAGGGCAGAAAAAGATATTAAACTATGGCATCATTTAAAATAGAAGGAGGTTATAAACTAAATGGAACAATTACTCCTCAAGGAGCAAAAAACGAAGTGTTACAGATCTTGTGTGCTGTTTTACTAACACCAGAAAAAGTTACAGTACAGAACGTTCCTGATATTATAGATGTAAATAAATTAATTTTTATTTTAGGAGAATTAGGTGTTAAAATAGATAAACATACCAGTAATTCTTATACTTTTCAAGCTAATGATCTTAACTTAGAATATTTAGAATCTGAAAAGTTTAAAAAAGATGGAAGTTCATTAAGAGGTTCTATTATGCTTGTTGGCCCTATGTTAGCAAGATTCGGTAAGGGGTATATTCCAAGACCTGGAGGAGATAAAATTGGTCGTAGAAGATTAGATACACATTTTGAAGGTTTTATAAAACTAGGTGCTACATTTCGTTATAATAAAGAGGAGCGTTTTTATGGTGTAGAAACAGAAGAACTTTTAGGAACAGATATGTTATTAGATGAAGCTTCTGTAACAGGTACTGCAAATATTTTAATGGCTTCTGTATTGGCTAAAGGGGTAACAAGAATTTATAACGCAGCATGTGAGCCATATATTCAGCAGTTGTGTAAAATGTTAAATGAAATGGGTGCCAATATTACTGGTGTTGGTTCTAATTTGTTAATCATAAATGGCGTAGATTCACTAGGAGGTTGTACACACCGTATTTTGCCAGATATGATTGAAATTGGATCATGGATTGGTGTTGCTGTGATGACAAAATCTGAACTTACGATTAAGAATGTAAGCTGGGAGAATTTAGGACAAATACCAAGCGTTTTTCGAAAACTTGGAATTCAATTTGAAAAAAGAGAAGATGACATTTACATTCCAGAGCAAGATTCTTATGAAATACAAAGTTACATAGATGGTTCTGTATTAACAGTAGCAGATGCTCCTTGGCCAGGATTTACTCCAGATTTGTTGAGTATCGTATTAGTAATAGCTACACAAGCAAAAGGAACTGTTTTAATTCATCAAAAAATGTTTGAAAGCCGTTTGTTTTTTGTCGATAAATTAATAGATATGGGAGCAAAAGTTATTTTATGTGACCCACATAGAGCAACTGTAATTGGCCATAATTTTGAAAGCTCATTAAAAGCGACAACAATGACTTCTCCTGATATTAGAGCAGGAATATCATTATTAATTGCTGCACTTTCTGCGAAAGGTACAAGTATTATACATAATATAGAACAAATAGACAGAGGGTACGAAAATATTGAGGCAAGACTAAAATCTATTGGTGCAAAAATCGAGAGAATTTAAGGTGTTAGTTTAGAGGAAATCTTTACTAGTTTCGTTTAAATAAAATAGTGTCAAATTGGCACTATTTTTTTATTGGCAATATTTTTGAATATAATTTTTAGAAAAAATAATGATTACATTAAAATGAGTAAAAAAGATAAAATCAAAGAAGAGGAAATAAATAGCGAGCAAGAGCAAGTGCAAGTTGAGGATAATAAAGATCTTGAGGTAGAAAAGGAAGTTAAAGAGCCTTCTTCAGAAGAACTAATTCAAGCAGAAAAAGATAAGTTTTTAAGGTTGTTTGCTGAGTATGAAAATTATAAAAAACGTACATCTAAAGAGCGAATTGATTTATTTAAAACGGCTGGTCAAGAATTAATGACATCTTTACTGCCAATTATAGATGATTTTGAACGTGCCTTAACGCATATAGAAGACGATAACGAATCAGAAGAACTTCGTAAAGGTGTAATGTTAATTTACAATAAATTCTATAATACATTAGAGCAAAAAGGACTATCAAAAATAGAAACAAAATCAGGAGACGATTTTGATGCAGAAATACATGAGGCTATAACACAAATTCCAGCACCATCCGAAGATCTTAAAGGTAAAGTTATTGATTGCGTTGAAAAAGGCTATAAACTTGGCGATAAAGTTATTCGTTATCCAAAAGTTGTTATAGGACAGTAATAAAGAAGATTTAGTAATTAATTATTAAAGTGCAGATCGCTTAAATCAATACTATTAATTTAAGGCTATTGACAAATAAATAAAGTATGGCAAAACAAGACTTTTATGAAATATTAGGTATTTCTAAATCAGCATCACAATCTGAAATTAAAAAAGCCTACAGAAAAATGGCAATTAAATATCATCCAGATAAAAATCCAGATGATAAAACAGCAGAAGAGAATTTTAAGAAAGCAGCAGAAGCTTACGAAATACTAAGTGATGAAAATAAAAAAGCAAGATATGATCAATATGGACATGCAGCTTTCGATGGCCCTCAAGGTGGAGGCGGCTTCGGAGGTGGAGGCATGAATATGGATGATATTTTTAGCCAGTTTGGAGATATTTTTGGCGGTGGTGGCTTTGGTGGCGGCTTTGGAGGTGGAGGCCAAAGACAAGCTAGAGTTAAAGGAAGTAATATGCGAATTCGTGTAAAATTAACTTTAGAAGAAATTGCAAAGGGTGTTGAGAAAAAAGTAAAAGTTCGTAGAAAAGTACAGGCAGAGGGTGTAACTTATAAAACATGTTCTACTTGTAACGGATCTGGACAAGTTATGAGAGTTACAAATACTATCTTAGGTAGAATGCAAACAGCAGCAACTTGTACAACTTGTTCTGGAGCTGGTGAAATTATTAGTAGCAAACCAAATGGTTCAGACGCTCAAGGTTTAGTTGTTAAAGAAGAAACAGTTTCTATAAATATACCTGCTGGGGTTACAGAAGGTGTTCAATTAAAAGTTGGAGGTAAAGGAAATGAAGCTCCAGGTAAAAATGCTATTCCTGGAGACTTATTGGTTCTTATAGAAGAAATTTCTCACGAAAAATTAAAGAGAGAAGGTACTAATATCCATTACGATTTATATGTTAATTTTTCTGAAGCTGTTTTAGGAACAAGTAAAGAGGTAGAAACGGTTACAGGTAAGGTCAAAATAAAAATTGATGCCGGAACACAATCTGGAAAAATATTAAGATTAAAAGGGAAGGGATTGCCAAGTATTGAAAGATATGGAACAGGAGATTTCTTAATTCATATAAATGTTTGGACACCACAAGAACTAAATAAAGAACAAAGAAACTTTTTTGAAAATATGTTAGAGGATGAAAATTTTTCTCCAAATCCAAATACTTCAGACAAGTCTTTTTTTGAGAAAGTAAAAGATATGTTCTCTTAATATCTAGAAATAGTTATATAATTATTTTTTTTCATGAAATTTTATTAAATTTGTTTAGTTATTAAATTAGTTTAATAACATTTTTTCTTTTTCATAGCAATTTTTCCCACTCATATTATATTTGAGTGGGTTTTATTTTAAGATTTAAGATTAAACATAAAATAAAGCAGACTTATCTTATCGCTTTAAATTATTTAAAGAGGAAAGTCCGGACACCAAAGAGTATTCATAGCGGATAACATCCGTCCAGCGTAAGTTGAGGACAAGTGCAACAGAAAGCAAGTACAGTTCGGCTGTAGTGAAACCAGGTAAACTCTATGAGGTGCAATGTCATGTAAATTAGAGTTTGAGAGCTACTCGCTCGATTCTAAAGGGTAGGCAGATAGATTTTAAAAGTAATTTTAAAACTAGATAAATGATAAGAACCAATTTTATTGGAACAGAATTCGGCTTATTAGTCTGCTTTTTATGTTTAATTTAAAAATACTCCTTTTTTCTTTATTTTTATTTCGAATAATTCTATAAAACTAAAGAATAGCATTTTTTTATTTATTAATTACTCGAATCTATTATTTATCTTTCAAATTTAATTTTAATACTTTAACTTTGTTAAATTCCAAAAATTACTAGTCTATTTGTTTAATTTTTTTAATTAATTATTATAGAGTGGTAAAATTAATAAACCAAAAATTTCTATTACATAATTTTATGAATATTTACAACGATTACCTAAAGGAAATTGAAGAGAGAAAACTTACTGGACTTAATCCTAAGCCAATTGATGGTGCGGAATTATTAAGTACAATTATTGAACAAATAAAAGACTTAGAAAACAAATTCAGGGAAGATTCATTAAATTTCTTTATTTATAATGTATTACCAGGAACTACAAGTGCTGCAGTAGTAAAGGCTAAATTCTTAAAAGAAATTATTTTAAAAGAAGAAGTTGTAAAGGAAATTACACCAAGTTTTGCTTTCGAGCAATTATCTCATATGAAAGGTGGCCCTTCTGTAAAGGTTTTATTAGATCTAGCATTAGGAAATGATATTGAAATAGCAAAAGAGGCTGCAAAAGTATTAAAAACTCAAGTATTTCTATATGAAGCAGATACCACACAATTAGAAAATGCATACCAATCAGGAAATGCAATAGCTAAAGATTTAATAGAGAGTTATGCTCAGGCTGAATTCTTTACAAAATTACCAGAAATAGAAGAGGAAATAGAAATTGTAACATTTGTTGCTGGTATTGGAGATATTTCTACAGATTTATTATCTCCAGGAGCAGATGCACATTCAAGATCAGATCGTGAATTACATGGTCAGTGTATGTTTGAGCATAATAAAGAAATGCAAAATGAATTATTGGCATTAAAAGAAAAGCATCCAAATAAACGTGTAATGTTAATTGCAGATAAAGGTACTATGGGTGTTGGTTCGTCTAGAATGTCTGGTGTAAATAATGTTGCATTATGGACAGGTATACCATCGAGTCCTTATGTTCCTTTCATAAATATTGCTCCAGTAATTGCGGGTACTAACGGTATAGCACCAATTTTCTTAACTACTGTAGGTGTAACTGGTGGAATTGGTATCGACTTAAAAAACTGGGTAAAGCAAAAAGATGCAGAAGGTAACACAATTGTAGATGAAGAAGGAGAACCAATCTTAAAGGAAGAATATTCTGTAAATACAGGAACTGTTCTTACTATAAATACAAAAACAAAAAAGTTATATAAAGACGGAAAAGAAGTTAAAGATATTTCTGAAGCCTTAACACCACCTAAAAAGGAGTTTATAAAAGCAGGTGGATCTTATGCTGTTGTTTTTGGTAAAAAATTACAAACTTTTGCTTGTAAAGTTTTAGGTGTTGATGTTCCTCAAGTCTATGCAGCTGCAAAAGAAGTTTCTATTGATGGACAAGGATTGACAGCAGTTGAAAAAATATTCAATAGAAATGCAGTAGGTACTACTCCTGGTAAAACATTACATGCAGGCTCAAATGTTAGAGTAGAAGTAAATATTGTAGGTTCACAGGATACTACAGGTTTAATGACTTCTCAAGAATTAGAGAATATGGCTGCAACCGTAATTTCTCCAATTGTAGATTGTGGTTACCAATCAGGTTGTCATACAGCTTCTGTTTGGGATGATAAATCTAAAGCTAACATTCCAAGGTTAATGAAATTTATGAATGATTTTGGTTTGGTTACAGCTCGTCATCCAGAAGGCAAATACCATGCAATGACTGATGTTATTCATAAGGTATTAAATGATCTTGCTGTAGATGATTGGGATGTGATTATAGGTGGAGATTCACATACACGTATGGCCAAAGGAGTTGCCTTTGGAGCAGATTCAGGAACAGTTGCACTAGCATTAGCCACAGGTGAAGCTACTATGCCAATTCCAGAATCAGTAAAAGTTACTTTTAAAGGTGAAATGAAATCTTATATGGATTTTAGAGATGTAGTTCATGCTACACAACAACAAATGTTGAATCAGTTTGATGGAGAAAATGTTTTTCAAGGAAAAATTATTGAAGTACATATTGGAACATTAACTTCAGATCAAGCGTTCACATTTACAGATTGGACAGCTGAAATGAAGGCAAAAGCTTCTATTTGTATTTCTGAAGATGAAACATTAATAGAATCATTAGAAATTTCTAGAGATCGTATTCAAATTATGATTGATAAAGGAATGGATAATCCTAAACAAGATTTAAAAGGATTAGTTGATAAAGCAAATACACGAATCATAGAAATTATGACAGGAACTAAATCTGCCTTAAAACCAGACGCTGACGCTAAATATTATCAAGAAGTAGTTATTGATTTAGACAAGATTGTAGAGCCAATGATTGCTGATCCTGATGTTAATAATGAAGATGTTTCTAAGCGTTATACACACGATAATATTCAACCATTATCTTTCTATGGAGGAACCAAGAAAGTAGATCTAGGTTTCATAGGTTCTTGTATGATTCATAAAGGAGATATGAAAATATTAGCACAAATGTTGAAGAACATTGAAGCACAAAAAGGAGAAGTCAAATTTAATGCTCCTTTAGTTGTTGCGCCTCCTACATATAATATTGTTGACGAGTTAAAAGCAGAAGGAGATTGGGATGTTTTAGTAAAATATTCTGGTTTTGAATTTGACGATAATGCTCCAAAAGGTTTGGCACGTACCAAGTATGAAAATATGTTATACTTAGAGCGCCCTGGATGTAACTTGTGTATGGGTAACCAAGAAAAAGCTGAAGCAGGTGATACTGTAATGGCTACTTCTACTCGTTTATTTCAAGGAAGAGTAGTAAGAGATTCTGAAGAGAAAAAAGGAGAATCATTATTATCTTCTACACCAGTAGTAGTTCTATCAACAATTTTAGGAAGAACACCAACTATTGAAGAGTATCAAGCTGCTGTAGACGGTATTGTGTTAACAAAGTTTAAGCCATCTACAAAACAGTTAGTAGGTTAGATTTTCATTTTATTAAACAGTAAAAAGAGCCTAGATTATTAATCTAGGCTCTTTTTATGATCAACATAATTATAATCACTTTTATCTTATTTATCTTTTTTTTTTTTAACCAAA
>Ga0233438_10002464_pt1 | contig 18469 bp, 16 predicted proteins | sample SI_123_September_FD_182720 | JGI IMG/M metagenome (GOLD analysis project Ga0233438, IMG submission 182720) | Seawater microbial communities from Saanich Inlet, British Columbia, Canada - SI_123_September2016_10_MG | ecosystem: Environmental > Aquatic > Marine > Inlet | place: Canada: British...
AGGTAAATAGTAATATCATTTCCAGTTAGCATTCTTGAAATAACTATTTTACCTTTTACGTATTTCATTATCTGTTTTTTGTTAATATTTGCAATTCCAATATCTCCGTATGAAACATAAGCATTTTTGCTGGAGTTCCATTTAAAACGAATGTCTCCAAGAAACATTGGAACCTCTAAAATTTCTGGAAATTTCTTTATTTTACCATTAATTGATAAACTAGAAATCATTCTATCAGACTCCTCTTTACTAGTATACTCACTTAGTGCTTTTTCATAGTAAGAATTTTCATAATCTAAAACTCTTAAATCAGGAAATTCTACAATTGATTTTCCTAGGTTTTCTAGAGCCTGATCGCTAAAAACAAAATCTAAAATCGTAGAAGTTTTAAATTCAGTAGACCATTTTTTGGGATTAAACTTAATTTCTCCTGCTGTTCTAAGATTAATTTGATCTAAATCAATTCCAAAATCAAAAATACCATCAGATTTCAACCTACAACTTTCAATATGTAATGAAGTATAATTACCTGGAAGTTTATATTCAGTTAATTTATCTTTATTAGAAATCTGGTATTCTTTTTTTGACGAATTATATTTTAAAAAACCATCAGCATTTATCATTCCAACGTGATTTTCATTTGTTTTTGAGGATAAAAAAGAAGCATATAGTGAAAGCGAGTCGGTATTATTAAAAACCATTCCAGAATAAATATTATTAGATTTTGATTTTTCATCAACAGAATCTATACTAACAGGAATTATTATGTCAAGGGGGTCAATATTAGCAGTGAATTCTATCCACTGTTTAGGAATGTTTTTGCAAGAATGTGCTATTTGAGTATATCCAGAGAATTCTAAATTCTTCGAGGTAGAAATTAAATTTACATCGCCATAAAATTTATAATTTGGACTTAGTTTAAAATCTTTATTTTTCTTAACAACCCCTAAGCCATGAGTTTGATCAGTAGTGTCTGGTCTAATATCTGAAAAGAAAATATTTTGCGTTGTTCCATTTAAATCAAAATAATCATAGGTTCCAGAGGCAATATAATTATGTCTGGTATTAATTTCAATATCAGCATCGTATATGGTATAATATTTTGTTATATCATTAGTCCTTATTAAGGCATTTTCTAAAGGATCAATTTTTGCTTTTTTTCTTATAATAATTCTGCCACTATCAGGTACAATTCTAGAATCAGCAATTTTTATAAATGGTATTTCATTACATATCAATTTTTTTTTCTTGATGTCAAATTTAGCTTTTGCAGAACCGAAGTTCAAAGAGTCTTGATCAGGATTAATAGAAAAGAAATTAGAAGCTGATAGGTCAAGATCTGTATCTATATTAATGTCTGCTTGTGCTTGTTTACTACTCTCCATTTCTAAATTGTCGTTATCCATATACCAATTGAATTGATCCATGTAACATATGTATTGGTTTTCTGGAAAAGTAACAAAACTTTCCCCAGAATTAGATTTGAACAATCCCATTCTAGTGGTGAAATCTACTCTAGCATTTAGGTTCTGAGTCTTAAAAGATAATTCATCAAAACTATTAGATAATGAAATTAACCTAAATTCACAGGTATCTGCTAGAATAGCATTTGTTTCGTAAGTATAGTTATAAGATTTAACTTCACCAGATCCAAATCGCATTATTCCATTTCCTAAAACCCCGTCATAACCTAGCTGAATTTTACCTTTCAAATAAGAATCACGTCCATCAAAAAAGATAAAATTAGAATCTAACGAGGTTGCAAAAAGTAAATTGTCTTTTGGCACATATGAAACTTTGCAGTGTTTACCTTCAATTAAAGGTATTTGAGGATCTTTATCTTGTTTTTTATTGTCATAAGAATGAGCTATTGCAGCAACTGAATCGGGAAAAAATACAATATCTTCTGAAATAGCAGTTGATGTATGAAACTCAATAATTCCAGAGCCTTTTAAACCTCTATTTGATAATGTTATTTTATTATTATAATTTGCTAATTGACCATATATTTCAAATCCATCTTCTGGAGTTTCTCTTAAAAAACCTAAGGAATAATCAGGCATGATTATAAGTGACTCTTTGAAATTAGGAAAAATTCCACCAGAAATAAATTCACCGTCTAAATCTATACTTTCATTAACAAACTCATCTAAACTATCCATTTGAAAAGGATCAATTACAAACATGAAATTTTCTCTTTTATACAATCCTTTTTGAATACTAGGATCGTCATAATAAACATATGTTTTAGAATTAGAAAATAATACTGGAAATTCATGATGAGAAGTATCTAATCCTGATTTATTACTTGGATCATCGATTTGGACATGGCCAACTAAAGATTTTATACTTGAAACCATTCTAACAAGCTTTCCTTTCTTTTTTGACTCACTGTAGTCGGCCCAAATAAACATTGAGTCACATTGTGGCATCTCTAACTTAAAATCATCGTAAAGAAAAGAAAAATTATATCCGTAATATTGAGTTTTTCCAGCAGTAATAAGTCCATCAAAATCTAAATCTCTATTTTTCTTAATCGTTAATTTTTCATTTAAAGGTTTTATCCATACTTTATTTTTAAGACTTAATACAACCCTATTAATACCAAAAATATTTAACTCTTTTGAGTTCAGATTTAATTTTGCATTAATTAAAGCATCGGAGTTAATAATCATAACATCATAATCCTTATTTTCTGATCTGTTATCTATGTAATTGAAAAGTTTATCTTTACAACTAACAATTTTTCTGTCAATATCATAAGTTACAAAACCTTTTTCTGTTAAATTGAATAAAGTAAATTGTAAATCATTCACACTTTTTCTCAAATAACTAGCTAGTTCATTAATATTAAAAATTAAAGATTCTTGAATTTCAGAAAAACGCTTTATATCCACTAAAATATTTCCTTGTGATGTATTTAAATTGTCATAGGTATTAATATCAAAAAAATTTAATGATGCAAATTGTGCAGTAGTAGCATCTCTTATTCCTTTATTTGGAGAGAACTCAACAACATTATCATTTATTTTCCAAGACAAAGTATTAACATACATATCTAACTTATGATAACTGTTATAAAAAGGAGCTGCTGAAATACCTACATCACCACGAGAAAGAATGAGTTTCTTATTCTTTTCAGAAAAAATAAAATTTGAAGATGGATGAACAATAGAATCTGAACCTATGAAGAATTTTATCTTGGCCCTATCGGATGTAACACCATCTTCGTTTATGATAAAACTAAGTGATTGGGCAGTTAAAATTTTTTTTCCATTATAATTCAATGATAAATTCGATAAATTGTCAATGGAACCAGATCCATATAAATTTCTTCCCCTAATAGAAAAACCTCCATCAAATTCAACATTTTTATTATTATTAACTTCCTTTATTTTAAGTCTTTTATTGTAAGATTCGAAAGCAGGATACATTACCTTTTTATAGGAAATAAAAGAGAGTACTTTTTCTGTTAATTTACCAATAATTGGATGATCAAAATAACTACAATAAAATTCAACCGAATCAATGTAATAAGAAGAACTTGATAGATTAAGGTTATATTTTTTAAGATTTGCATAAAAGACATCTTTATTTTTTCTAGCTCTTTGCCAATCAATTTTACCTCCTTTACCCTTCCAAACAGATGTTAGTGGATAATGAATTCCAGATGTATTGTAAATTAGAGAGCTATCGTTTTTGGAAAAACATTTTAAATCAATATTATCAAAAACAAAAACAGGGATTTTTTTAATCAATTGAATATCAAAACTATCTTTTCTTGAAACTTGCCATCTTGTTGCAGCTTTTTGTGATCTAGAATTTAAATAAATTGATCCATCTAAAAATAAATTTTTAGAAACACTTAAAAAATCATGGATATTATCTTTACTATACTGATCTATAATATTATCAAGAACATTTTGCCATTTTTCAAAGTTATCTAAGCTCATTTCTGAATTTGAATAATGATAAATAGCATCAAAATATAAAATAAAGTCTGGATAAGTCCTTAACTTTTTATCTTGCATTCTATTTAAAGTTGCATAAACATGAGATTTGTTTTCAGGTGTAAAAAACTCACCTAACCAAAGTGGCTCAAAAGATTTTACATACTTTTTAGCAAGTTTCTTATCATAATTTCCTAAAAATACTTGAACGTCTTTAAGGAACTTTTCAGGCTCAGGAGTAAATGTAGTTTGAGAAAATAAATTCGAAAAAGAAAGAAAAAGTAGAAAATAAACTAAATGGATTTTATATTTCATTTTACAGTAAATTTCATAACTAATAAAGCCCAATTATTTTCTAGAATTGAATATAAAATATTTAATCCACTTTTAATAGCAAAATCAGAAATGTAATTTATATCCGATTCTAAAAAACCTGAAAAAAGCACAATAGAATTATTATCCATAGCGTTTTTAAAAAATTTAAATTCTTTAATAATCGTATTTCTATTAATATTAACTAGCAAAAAATCATATTTTTTGTCAGGAATACTTTCCCCTCCTCCATTTTTAATTTTAATAAGTTTAGAATTGTTTGCAGCTAAATTTTTAAACGCGTTTGAATTAACTTTTTCATCTATTTCTATAGCATCTATTTCAAGAGCTCCAAGTTTTTCAGCTAAAATTGATAGAATTGCTGTTCCAGAACCAAAATCTAATACTCTTTTACTTTTTAAATCATGATTAAATAATTCTTTTGCCATTAATCTAGTAGTCTCGTGATGACCAGTTCCAAACGACATTTCTGGATTGATAATAAGTTCATATTGTTTGTTAAACTCAGGATGAAAAGAAGCTCTAATTACACAATTACTATTTATGTGAATTGGTTTAAAGTTACTTTCCCACTGCTTATTCCAATTTTGATATGGATGACTAATTAGTTCAAAAGACTTAAAAAGCTCATTATATTTATTAATTAGTTTATCGATTTGATCTTGTTTAAAATCAATTTGAGGAATGTAAGAGCTTAAAGAATTTATATTTTCTTCAAATGCGTCAAACCCTATGTCGGCAAGTTCTTGTTTAAATACATCAATTAAAGGTATTCTTTCTGTTAAAATAAATTTAACCTCTAAATAATCCAAAATCAAAAGGAATTAACAATAGCTAGAAAACTGTTAGAATCTAATGAGGCTCCTCCAATTAGTCCACCATCAATATCTTTCATTGAAAATAATTCTTTTGAGTTAGCGGGTTTACAGCTTCCACCATATAGAATTGATATTTGCTCCGAAGTTTTAGTGGTAAACTTATTTGCTATGGTATTTCTAATATGGGAATGCATTGCTTGTGCGTCGCTAGGTTCTGCAGTTAGGCCTGTACCAATTGCCCAAACTGGCTCATATGCAATAATTATTTTCTCGAAATCAGAAGAACTTAAATTATTTAGAATATTTGATAGTTGAGAATTTACAACGTCAAACTGAATACCATTATTTCTATCATCAAGAGATTCACCACAACAAAAAATTGGTGTTAATCCGTTATTTAAAAGAGATTTAACTTTATTAAAAATCATTTCATCAGATTCATTATGAAAAACTCGCCTTTCAGAATGACCAACAATTGCAAACCGTAAATTTATTGAAAAAAGCATTTCAGATGAGAATTCACCAGTGTAAGCACCATTAGAATTTTGAGAAACATCTTGTGAGGCAATTTTTAAATTTGAGGCATTGCTAAAACTATCTAAATAAATAGATGGAGGTGCAATAATAACTTCAATGTCAGGTGGATAAACACTAGACTCTAAAGATTTAAATAACTCTACTGCATCGAGTTTGTTTAAATTCATTTTCCAATTACCAGCAACTATTTTTTTTCTCATTTTAATTAGCTATTATTTATTTAATTTAAACGCTTCTAAAAGCTCTTGAGAATTAAATGCATTTTCATTAGTTCCGTTAAATTCTTTAATAATATTTCCGTTCCACATATAAAAAATTCCAGGGGTGTCTCTTTCCCAAGTTAATATATCATAAAACTTTGAAATATCTAAAATAATATAATTGTATTCACTCCCTGCATATTCAAAAAACTCAGGTATTTTTTCAACTTCTTCTTCCATAAAAACAATCTCAACTTTCGGAAAATCAATTACAATTTTAGACAAAGAATCAATTGATTTTACAGCAGCCCTACAATGGTCGCATCCAGGAGCAAAAAAACATAGTAAAACCTTACCATTGTCTGCAAACGGTAAAGACTCACTAAACTCTGATTTAACTTGAATAGGCCCAGTTGCTTCAATTTGATTTTCAGATGTAAATTCATTTAAATCAAAAATCAATTTATCTGAGTTTTTAATAGGGATATATAACATAATTCCAATTAAAAAAATGAAGTATATTAAAAACCCATAAAAAATATCAATTTTCTTAGAATTATCAGTTGGAACTAAATTATTTAAAATAACTAAAAGCCCAATAGCAAATATATTTTTAAGAATAGCCTCAAACGGTGTCATAGGAAGAAGTGTACCAAAACACCCACAATTTCCAGCATTTCCAGTTAAGTATATTTGAATTGCTAAGTGAAAACAAAATACTCCTAAAATTAAAACTGTAAAAGGAATTACAATTCTTTTAAGGTAAAATGGTAATAAAATTAATAGACCAATTGAAAATTCTAGAGCAATTAATATCCTTGATAAATATGCAGCAATTTCAGCACTAAAACCAAGAGGAACTAATTGTTTAGCTTCAAATGTTGTTATCGAAAAATAAGCTGATGGATCATGATAAACCTTTGCGTATGCAGAAACAAAAAAAAGTAAAGAAATTATTATTCTAATTATCCAAACACCAATGATTTTATTTTTCATAATTTATTTTTTTTTAAAGGTGAATCATTGCAAATACGCCGTAGTTAATCATGTCGAAATAATTTGCATCAATTCCTTCCGAAATTATGGTTTTTCCTTTATTATCTTCTATTTGTTTTACTCTTAAAATTTTCATTAAAATTAAATCTGTTAAAGAGGAAACTCTCATATCTCTCCAGGCTTCACCATAATCATGGTTTTTTTGCTCCATTAAATTTTTAGAAATATTAATTTTATTGTGATATAAATCGATGACCTCTTGGAATGGGATTTCCATTCTTTTGTCATTGATTAGGTCAATTTGAATTAAAGCCATAATACAATAATTAATGATTCCTATAAACTCTGATTCTACACCTTCATCAACTTTTGAAGAACCAGCTTCTTGAATTGTTCTTATTCTATTTGCTTTTATAAAAATTTGATCTGTTAATGAGCTAGACCTAAGAATTCTCCATGCAGTGCCATAGTCAATGGTTTTCTTTTTAAAAATCTCAGTACATTTGACAATAACATTATCGTACTGTTCAGAAGTATTTGACATAAATTTAAAAATAATTTAACGCTTGAAAGATACATATTTACTTGATAATTATTCTATAAATTTCAAGGGAAATCTCATTAGTTTAGATCTTCCAATAGTAATGAGTATTCTAAATACAACTCCAGATTCATTTTTTGATGGCGGAAAATATAATTCTATAGATAAAGCTTTAAAAAAAGTAGAATTAGATTTGAAAATGGGTGCTTCAATAATTGATATTGGCGGTTACTCATCAAAACCCAATGGATCAGAAGTAAGTATTGAAGAAGAAATAAAACGTACAATACCATATATAGAAAAAATAGTTGCTTCATTTCCAGATGTCAAAATATCTATAGACACATTTAGAGGAAAAGTTGCTTCATTAGCTTTAGATGCTGGAGCTGGCATGATAAACGATATATCTGCATGGAATATGGATGATAAAATGCTTGAAATAATAAAAAAACATAAAATGCCTTATGTTTTAATGCATATGAAGGGCACTCCTAAAACTATGCAGAGAAATCCAAACTATACTAATTTGATAAATGATATTATTAGATTTCTTTCTAAAAAAGTTAATCAGCTCAAGGAATATGGAATAAATGATATAATTATAGATCCAGGTTTTGGGTTTGGTAAAACTATTTCAGATAATTACAAATTATTAAAAAACTTAGAATCTTTAAAAGTTTTAAATTTACCAATCCTAATTGGTTTAAGTAGAAAATCAATGATATACAAAATACTAGAAACCAGCAATTTAAATTCAATTAACGGGACAACTGCTTTAAATATGTTCGCTCTTTCCAAAGGTGCAAAAATACTTAGAGTACACGATGTGAAACAGGCAATGGAATGCATAAAGTTAAACCAAGAAATTAATAAAAATTAAATGAAACTATCTGTAATAAATACTGGATATTTTAAGCTTGATGGAGGTGCAATGTTTGGTGTTGTACCTAAAAAATTATGGTCAAAGACAAATCCAGCTGATCAAAATAATTTATGTACATGGGCCATGAGAAGTTTGCTAATTGAGCAGGATAATAGACTAATACTAATTGATACTGGAATTGGCAACAAACAAAACGATAAATTTTTTAGTCATTACCATTTGCATGGAGAGGATAGCTTGGAGAATTCGATACATAAAGCAGGATATTCATTAGATGAAATTACAGATGTATTTTTAACACATTTACATTTTGACCATTGTGGAGGAGCTGTGAAATGGAAAAATAGAGAAAATAAGATTCTAGAACCTGTTTTCAAGAATGCTATTTATTGGAGTAATGAAAACCATTGGAATTGGGCTGAAGACCCTAACCCCAGAGAGAAAGCTTCTTTTTTAATCCATAATATCTCACCAATTAAAGATAGCGGTCAACTAAAATTTATTGATAAAAACAGCCAATTAACTAATAATGTTTTTAAAAATATAGATGTTTTTTTTGCAGATGGCCATACTGAAAGTCAAATGATACCAATTATAAACTTCAACGGTCAAAAAATTGTTTTTATGGCTGACCTTCTTCCAAGTGTGGGTCACATTCCTATTCCTTATGTTATGGGTTACGACACAAGGCCATTAAAAACACTTGCAGAAAAAGATTTTTTCCTGAAATTATGCCAGGAAAATAACTATTTACTTTTCCTACAACATGATTCTGTTAATGAATGCTGTACATTAAAATCCACAGAGAAAGGTATTCGATTAAAATCTTCTTATAATTTAGCCGATTTTCTTTTAAATGCTCAATAAAAAAGAAATAAATTCTTTAGCAATACCTGCCATTCTTTACAATATAACCGAGCCACTTATTGGATTAGCAGATACAGCAATAATTGGACAAATGGAAAGTAATTCAACTATTGCTCAAGGAGGTGTTGGACTAGCTGCAGCTTTAATTGCAACTTTAGTTTGGGGATTTGCACAAATGAGAACATCCCTATCGGCAATAATTAGCAGACAATTTGGTGCAAATAATATTAATGAAATTAAAACACTAGTTCCTCAAACTATAATTATTACAGTTTTTACAGGGTTTAGTTTAGCAATTATATTAGGTTTAAATTATAGTCTTATAGCAAATTTACTATACGGAGAAATTGATTTAGAGACATTTAATTATTCAAATCAATATTTTATTATTAGAAGCTATGGACTACCATTAAGTTTATCTATTGCATTATTTTTTGGAATATTTAGAGGTTTTCAAAATACCTCTTGGGCTATGTATATAAGTTTAATAGGGGGACTAATTAATATTTTATTAGACATAGTATTAGTACTTGGGATAGATAATTTAGTAAGCCCCATGGGAGTAAAGGGAGCTGCATGGGCGTCAGTTGTTTCTCAAATTATTATGGCTGTATTATGCTGCATATTTTATATTAAAAAAACACCTTTTAATTTTAAAATCACTTTTAAAATAAACTCTTATTTTAAAGAAATGATTGTCATATTTTTCAATATGTTTATAAGAACAATGGTACTTAATTTAGTATTCTTGATTTCAAACAGATTTGCCAATAGCTATGGAAGTAATTCTCTTGCAGCTTATACAATAGCATATAACATTTGGATATTTAGCTCCTTTTTTATAGATGGCTACTCCAATGCCGGAAATGCACTTGCTGGAAAATACTTTGGTGAAAAAAATAAGGAAAAATTAAATCTTCTAACCAAAGATCTTTTAAAAGTTAATATTAAAATCGCACTTATATTAATGTTATTTTATACAATCCTCTACTCCTACATAGGTGAATTATTTAGTTCAAAAGAATCCGTTAATGAAATTTTTAAAAGTGTTTTTTGGATTGTCATATTTGCTCAACCATTTAATTCTATTGCTTTTACTTTTGATGGAATTTTCAAGGGTCTTGGCAGAGCTATTGACTTGAGAAATACTTTAATAATTGGTACGTTTTTCTTTTTTATACCAACAATATATATTCTTGATTTGTTTATTCCTGAAATAACTAGTATTTGGATAGCACTTTCAGTATGGATGCTTTACAGAGGAATATCTTTATACTTTAAGTTTAAAAAAATTAAGGTGTATTAAAAAACAGAATTTTTAATGCGATTTTATTTACGTTGATTGTAGTTATTAATCAGTTACTGTAAAATTGATTCTCAAAATTTCAATATTTGAACATCCAGTTGAATTCCCGCCTGTACAGGTTTCAATTTCAACAAAGTCCATTCCAGTGTAATTAGAGAGTGATTCATATTTATAAACTACACTCCAATTAGTACTTAAATCTCTAACCAATTTACTTTTTTGAAAAAATTGTGACTGAGTCCTAATTGTTGCGCCCTCTTCATCACCAGATATCATAAGATCAAGTTCATAATTATCAGAATTACTAATAGTTATGTTTAATTCACTATCAAAATTCTCTGGTTCATCATTTTTACTACAATTAGTTAGTAATAAGCTACAAATTAATATTAATGATAATTTCAAATTTTTTTTCATATTTAGTTATTACGCTTTTTCTTTTTAGTTATTGTTTAATAACTTCTAAATATTATTTATTTTAAAGAAAACTTTTTGATAGTGTTATTAATTTTCATCAGATAAATTCCTCTACTTAATTCTAAATCAAGTGAAAATGTATTAATTAATTGAGCTCCTAAATTAATTTCCATTACTAATTCACCTGTTAAATTAATAATCTGAAGAATTGTCTGTTTTTTTTCAATTTGAGTAATATTTATATTTATTAGTCCAAAAGATGGATTTGGATATAAATCAAATTTTGTAAATGATTCCTCCCTTTTAATTCCTAATGAACTTCCAACTGTTATACTTTCAGTAGTTGAACAAGAATTTCCATCAACTAGTGTAACGGAATAATTGCCAGGACTTAATCCTGTAAGAGGATTTGATGTATTTCCCATATCCCAAAGGAAATTATGAGGTGTTGGTCCAGATACTACAGTTGCAAGAGCTTCTCCATCTAAACAACTATTACAAGTTGCTGGAATGGAACTTAAGGTTATCACTGGAAGATTATAAATATTAACTGTAACAGAACTAGAGTCAGAACAACCTGTAGAGTCAATAGAAGTTAAAACTATATTGTGTAATCCAGGGTTTAAAAATATATGACTCCAACCAAGAGCAGATTGGCTAGGATTAAAAATAGCTCCATTATCTTTCCAAACTAAAGTTGAACCAACAGTACCACTATCAATAAAAGACGTTGTTTCACCAATACAATTACCAGAATTAGCTAATGTTATGGATGAAGTAGCATTACAACAACTACCGACACTTAACAAAGAAGTATTAGTTTCTTGAAGTCCTCCAAAAGAGTACTGATTAACTATTAAAGTATAATTATTTGAAGGAATCGTCCCTAAAATAACAGTTTCATTATAAGGAGTTATTACAGGAAGCCCAATTCCTGAACAAGAAACATTAACATCAATTGTTATTATGTTGCCTGTGATAATATGAGAAGAAACAAATGAACAATTACTAGATGATAGATTACCATTGATTGAAATGGTTATAATATCACAATCATTTGCATTATTGGGAGAACTTGAAACTCCAATTATAAATTGAGAATAAGAAGAAATGCTTAATAATGAAACAATAATAGAGGTTAAAAGTAATCGCATATGTTTTTATTTAATTTAAATTTAAAATATTTTAATCAGTTAAAAAATAAATAGCAGTATTATAGCTTAATCGCTACTATTGGTTATTATTAGAGATTCAGATAGGTTTTAATAAAAAAACTAAGGAAATTTTGTTTTAGACTTGTCCCATATTAAATCCATTTCTTCTAAGGTCATTTTCATTAAATCTAGTTTATTTTTTTTTACTTCTTGCTCTAAATAGTTGAATCTACTAATAAATTTCTTGTTGGTTCTCTCTAAGGCTGTTTCAGGGTCAACCCCAATAAAACGCGCATAATTAATCATTGAAAAAAGCACGTCTCCAAACTCTTTTTCTATTTTTTCTTGATTATCTGTTCTTTTAATTTCAAGATGTAATTCAGAAAATTCTTCTTTAACTTTCTCAAAAACTTGCTCTTTATTGTCCCAGTCAAATCCAACTCCTTTTACTTTTTCTTGAATTCTAGTAGCTTTTACCATTGCTGGAAGAGATTTAGGAACTCCCTGCAAAACACTTTTCTTACCACTCTTTAATTTTATTTTCTCCCAATTCCTTTTTACATCCTCTTCATTTTTAATAATTTCATTTCCATAAACATGAGGATGTCTTTGAATTAATTTATCACATATAGAATTAATAACATCGTTTATATCAAAGTCATTGGTCTCAGAAGCTATTTTTGAATAAAAAACTATATGCAAAAGCAAATCTCCTAGTTCTCCTTTAACTTCTGACATATCCTTATCAAGAATTGAGTCTACTAATTCATAAGTCTCCTCTATTGTCAAATGAGTAAGTGATTCCATGGTTTGTTTTTGATCCCATGGACATTTATCTCTTAATTCATCCATTATATTTAAAAGTCTATCAAAAGGAGCAATTTTATTCATAAAAAAATTATATATGATTAAAATAGGAATAATCTTTCAGCAACAAGGAAATATTTAATTAATTTTGTAGGATGAAAACTATTCTTCTTTCTATTGTACTTTTAGGACTCTGCTTTGCGGGGATTGCAATTAAAATAATATTAAAGAAAAATGGGGAATTTGCCGGCACCTGTGCAAGTAATAACCCTTATTTAAATAAAGATGGGGAATCTTGTGGGTTTTGCGGAGCTAAACCAGATGAAAAATGTAAGAACCCAAGTGAAGAAGGATTGGTCACTTAGCTCTTATATAAATAACAAATTTTCAGAAATTACTCCATTCATTAAATTTATTTAATGAATCATAAACCATGAAACATAAAATACTATCGCTTGGATTATTTTTAATAAACTTAATAGTATTTCTTTTTCCCATTATCATAAATGAAGTAGACAAAGCATCTGCCATTGCAGCCTTTTTACAAATAACAGATACACTCAATAATTTGTTATTAGCTGGATAACCTGAGACTGGATTTATAGAATGGGAAAATTTTTTGCCGTTTATAATTTTAAATTTTCGATAATTCCCAGACGTCGCTAAACTTTGATTGTCTAGCTCTACTATCTTCTGAAATTCGTGTTGACCAACAAAAGAGCTATCTATTGGTTTTTCAATTCCAATTCTCCATGGCATATTTTTAGAATTAAATCCTTTTGCAGAAATTTCACCTCCTATTTCTACTAAAAAATTTTTAACCTCATTAATTTTTAAAAAATCACTTACCAAATCTACACTATAACCTTGTGCTACTGCGTTAAAATCTAGCTTAGATTTATTACTTTTTTTACAAATATAATTAGACATAAAATCACTATTAATTTTAAAGTTTTTTTGTAAATCAATGTAATTAAGAATGGAATCTTTAATAAACAATGAATCTATAACCGGATTAGAATTAGAGTAGAAACCCCAATAATTAACTAAAGGATAAATAGCAGGATTAAATAATCCGTTTGTTTTTTTGTTTAAGATCTGTGAAAAGTTGAAACAATACTCAAATAGCCTGTTGTCTTTCAAACTCAAGCATGTGTCATTAGAATTATTTAAAATACTTATAAAACTATTGGAATCGTATGTAGATAATTGAGCATCTATATTATTTAAAATCGAATCAAAAGATATTGAGAAATTTCTCTTTAGTGAATCACTATAGATTATATTATACGTTGTACCTTGAGCATAACCATTTATTTTAATAAAATCGTCCTTTTGAACTTCATTGGAATTACACCCAAACAGAAAAATACATAATATACAATATACTAATCTAGAATTATTACCCACCAAAATCGTCGAATCTTACATTCTCGGGTGGAACTCCCCAGTCATCACACATTTTGAGAATGGCTTGATTCATCATTGGAGGACCACAGAAGTAATACTCGATATCTTCAGGTGTTTCGTGACTGGATAAGTATTGGTCAATAACAGCTTGATGAACAAAACCTGAAAAGCCATCTCCATCCTTATCATTTAGATCTTTTTTCGCAATCCAGTTATCTTCAGGTAAAGCATCTGAAAGTACAAGATGAAATTTGAAATTTGGGAAGTCCTTTTCTAAAGCAGTGAAATGTTCTAAATAAAAAAGTTCTCTTCTCGATCTCCCTCCATACCAAAAATTTACTTTTCTTCCAGTTTTTAAAGTTTTAAATAGATGATATAAATGTGATCTCATGGGAGCCATTCCAGCACCACCACCAATATATAACATCTCAGCTTCAGAATCATTAATGAAAAACTCACCATAAGGGCCTGAAATAGTTACTTTATCTCCCTCTTTTAATCCGAAAATATAAGAAGATGCGATACCTGGATTAATATTTGCCCATGAGTTTTTTGCTGGATCCCAAGGCGGAGCTGCAACTCTTACATTAAGCATTATTTTTCTTCCTTCATCGGGATAAGAAGCCATAGAATAGGCTCTAACAACATCACCATCTGTTTTCATTACCAAATCATCCATTTTAAATTTACCTTCATACCAGTCTGGCAAAAATTTCTCCGGTTCACCAGGGTGATCATCAGGGTGAGCTGAAATATCCATTTCTGAGAATTTAATTTCAGATTTTGGTATTTTAATTTGAATATAACCTCCAGCTTTGTAATCCATATCTTCTGGAATTTCAACAATAAATTCTTTAATGTAAGTAGCTACATTATAGTTTGAAACAACAGTAGCCTCCCATTCTTTAACTCCAAGAACTTCTTCTTCAACTTCAATTTCCATATCTTCTTTAACTTTCACTTGACAACCTAATCTAAAGTTGTCAGCTATTTGTTTTCTGGAAAAATGTGGTTCTTCTGTTGGAAGTATACTACCACCACCACTTATTACTTGACAAGTACATTGAACGCATGTACCACCACCACCACAAGCAGATGGCAAGAAAATTCCCTGGTTACTGAGTGTAGATAACAAAGTTGAACCTCCATCAACTTCAATAGTTTTATCTCCATTAATTGTAATTTTAACTTTTCCAGATGAAACTAAAAATGTCTTTGCCAAAAGTAATATTGTAGTTAAAGTAAGAACTACAGCTAAACAAACTAAAATAGGTGTTATTATTTCCATTTATAAATATATTATCTGATTAAATTTCAAATCCCATAAAGCCTAGAAAAGCTAAGCCCATTAAACCAGTTATTAAAAAAGCCATTCCAACTCCTCTTAATGGACCAGGAATATTAGCATACCTAATTCTTTCTCTAATAGCAGCAATTAATACTACTGCAATAAACCAACCAACTCCAGAACCTAGTCCATAAACAGTTGCTTGACCGATAGTTGCAAATTGTTTTTCTTGCATAAATAGAGCTCCACCTAAAATTGCACAATTAACAGCAATAAGAGGTAGAAAAATACCCAAAGCACCGTACAATGCTGGTGAAATTTTTTCTACAATCATTTCAACTAACTGTACTGTAGAGGCAATAACAGCAATAAACATTATGAACGTTAAATAATTTAAACTAACAGAGTCAAAACCCTCACCTATCCAACTTAGAGCACCTTCTTTCAGAACATAATTTTCGATCAAAAAATTAATAGGAATTGTAACAGTAAGAACAAAAATTACAGCAAGTCCTAACCCTACAGCGGTTTTTACAGTCTTTGAAACCGCTAAATAAGAACACATTCCAAAAAAGAATGCAAATATCATATTGTCTACAAAAGCACTTCTTATAAAAATATTTACTAACTCCATAACTCTAAATTAATTGGTCTCTATTAAACTTGGGTTTCGAACTTTTTGAATCCAAATATAAATCGCAACTAGGATTAATGATGATGGAGGTAGTAACATTAAACCATTATCCATATACCCCATTGAATATAATCCAGTTTGTTCAGTAACATTTCCAAAAATTTCAACACCAAATAATTTTCCAGATCCAAAAAGCTCTTTAAAAAAAGCTACTATCACTAAAACCATTCCATAACCTAGAGAATTACCAACAGCATCTAAAAATGAAGGCCAAGGTTTATTTCCTAATGCAAAGGCTTCTAACCTTCCCATAATTATACAATTAGTAATAATTAATCCAATAAATACTGAAAGTTCTTTAGAAACATCAAATAAATAAGCTTTTAAAACTTGATCCACTACAATTACTAATGCTGCAACAACAACCAATTGGACAATTATTCTAATCCTATTAGGAATAAGATTTCTAATAAGAGATACAGTAACATTTGCAAGAATTAAAACAAAAAGTACTGAAACTGACATAACAACAGCAGCTTTCATTTGAACAGTTACTGCTAAAGCGGAACAAATACCCAAAACCTGTATAGTTATTGGATTATTTTCATCCAAAGGGTCAGAAATTAATTTTTTATTTTTTTTAGAAAATAAAGGCTCTCTATCTTTAACCTTAATTTTATTTTCTTTTAGTAATTCCGTAGTTTCTGCCATAATATTATGATTACGATCTATTCAAATTTTTAATGTACTTGTGATAAACTAATAAGGTTCTTCTCATCATTTCCTCCACACCAAGACCTGTAAATGTTCCTCCACTAATTCCATCAACTTGATATTCATTCAAAGGATTGCCGGGCTTATTAACTTCAACTGGGTTATAATTTTCATCTTTAGAAATTAATTTTCCAATAAACTGATCCTCAAATCCATCTTGAGTAATTTCTGCACCTAATCCTGGAGTTTCAGATTTATGATCAAAAACAGCTCCTTTAATTTTATTACCATCTTTATCTAAAGCAATATATCCCCAAACTGCTGCCCAAAGCCCCTTACCCATTACTGGGGCAACATAATAAGTTTCCCCTTTTACGTTACAAATAAATAAAGGATAGTGAATGTTTTTTTCTGAGGCTAAATTAGATTCTAACTCTTCACCTTTATATCTATTGGTAATAGGCTGAACATACTTCTTGTATTCTTTAAGTAAATCGACTGAAAAAGCATCATTTGTATTTTTTATATCAACTTCACTTTCAGAACTTAATAAGGTGTTTTCTATAACTTCTCCACTATAATTAAGAATTAATCTTTGTTTAACAAACTCGGCAAATTTATCGCCAGCTTCTTCTCTAGAAATTAATTTATTTCCAGGTAAACAGTTTAAAATATATTGTTTTTTCTCGTTTTTAAGATTTTCATCTTGAATTGGCTTAAGTCCATTTGCAATCATTCCCAACATTCCACCAACTATTATTACAAGAACAACTGCAAATCCTATTGTATATGTGTTACTATCTTTATTAATTGCCATTTTATACTGTTTTTAATCTTTTAAGTCTTTTGTTAATATTGGCTTGAATTACAACATGATCAATTAATGGGGCAAAAACATTTGCAATTAAAATTGCTAGCATAATCCCTTCTGGATATGCAGGATTGACCATTCTAATTAAAATCCCAAGAAAACCACCCAAAAATCCATAGACAAACTTACCCGCATTAGTATGAGCTGCAGTAACTGGATCTGTAGCCATAAAAACCATACCAAACATAAAACCTCCAATCATTAATTGGTGAATGGCAGGTAATTCAAAGTAACCATTACCACCAACTAAATTTAAAATTGTAGCCATTAAAAAACCTCCAAGAAAAAATGAAAAAATAACTCTCCAACTTGCAATTCCTGTCCACAGTAAAAGAGCTGCACCTATGAGACACATTAATGCAGAAGTTTCACCTACTGAGCCAGGGATAAACCCTAAAAAAGAATCCATAAAAGAATACTTAGCTTGAAATGCCTGAGTGTTTTCTAATGCTGGGGTGTCTTGCATAAATGAAGCTAAATCACCAAGGGCTGTAGCTCCACTAGATGAATCTACTAATCCATCTGCTTTCATTTTAGAAAAACCAGTTACCCAAACTTCATTACCAGACATTTTAGTAGGATGTGCAAAAAACAAAAAAGCTCTCGCGGTAAGAGCTACATTAAGAATATTCATTCCTGTTCCACCAAAAACTTCTTTACCTATTACAACAGCAAATATTGTAGCTACAGCTACCATCCAAAGTGGCACGTCAGCTGGCATACAAAGTGGAATTAACATACCA
>Ga0233438_10002466_pt1 | contig 18452 bp, 18 predicted proteins | sample SI_123_September_FD_182720 | JGI IMG/M metagenome (GOLD analysis project Ga0233438, IMG submission 182720) | Seawater microbial communities from Saanich Inlet, British Columbia, Canada - SI_123_September2016_10_MG | ecosystem: Environmental > Aquatic > Marine > Inlet | place: Canada: British...
TATTGTATTTGCCCCCATAGCCGTAGAAATAACTCCACTTGCTAAAGTTTCATATCCCATAGACGTAGATGCATAACCACTCGCTTCAGTTAATTGTCCCATAGACGTTGAATAATCACCACTTGCAACAGTATCTCTACCCATTGCAGTAGAAGATTCTCCACTCGCAGTATTATCTCTCCCCATCGCGGTAGAAACTGAACCAACTGATTCAGTACTAAATCCCATAGCGACAGAATAATCACCCGTAGCAGTATTGGTAGGACTTTCAGTTCCTGTAGGGGTTGTAGCGTTAGGAGCAAAAACACCATTTAATCCTGCATCTCCTGTGTCTCCTTTGTCTCCTTTATCTCCTTTGTCTCCTTGAGGTCCTCTTAACGGTCCTGCAAATATTGTTACTATCTCTTGATTATCTATTACTGTTACTTCTGCCATTGTTTGTTATTTTGTATTAAATATGCGTTTTATATAATCCTTAGTAGTGTTTTAACACTAGCCATTTGTTACGTCTTGTATTACTTTAAATGTTCCTCCTACGTATGTCTTAATGTCTCCGTTAGTAAATGTAGTCTCAACGTCATAGTAGTAATTACCTACTTCAAAGTCAACAGGAGTAAACTTGTCTATTTCAAACTTTCCATTAACAGCGTCAGTCATAGTTATTCCTGAAGTAGTATATATGCTCTTTACTACGTGACCTTTCTTGCTACTGTTTCTAAACTGAACCTTTACAGTAACACCTGTTAAATCCATAGGATTACCAACGTTATCGTTATATTCAAACTCAACGCTTTCAAACGTATCGTTTTTTATTCTATCATTTAGCCTTTTTACTACCATTTTCTATATTTTTTTTAATTTCAATATCTAAATTGCTTATAAAGGAATCTAGTTTATCTTTATATTCTGTTTTTAACTTGTACTTATTTATATCTTCCAATCCCATCTTGTTAAAGTTATCCTAAATAAAACCCTGCTGTGTTAGCATCCTTGTCAGGACTCATATCTTCTGTAGTATCGTTATACTCAGGAAATAGTGTGCTATTATCACATAAGAAGTTGATAAGTCTGTTTGTGTAAAAAACAGCCTTATCGTTAGCTCTATTAGCTAATCCTGCAATCTCTTCTCTGTCAAGTACAGAAGCATTCTCTGCTGAGTGCTTAAATAAGCCTTTATTAGAGAGTGTATAACTCGCAAAGGGTATATACTCAGCTTGAGTGTACCAAGCCAACATAGGCTTTATAAAGTCGTCTAATAGACCTTTATAATCAGAGTTAGCTGCATCAACTATAGTTCCATTAGAAACCAATAACATTAGCTTTCTGTAAAGCTCAGTACCTAAATAGTTTTGTACGTGCATATCTTGTGCAGTCTCTATGAACTGTAACATAGAATCAGGGTCTACATTACCTGATATAATAGACTTCTTTTTTACGTATGTATCTGAAACGAATAAAGCCTTTGCCATTATTTATTATTTTTTATGTTAAATATATCTTTTATCTTGCTTAGGATAGTAGCCTTATCTTCTTCTTGTGTGAATATAGCTTCTATCTCTTCATCTGTTATTTGTTGAGATGATAATTTCTCACCTGTTTCAATCTCTCTAGTAGACTTGTTATGTACATTGTCTAATTCACTAAATTCGATTGGTTGTAGTGTTCTAAAGTATAAGCTTAAGTAAATCTTGTTTACAGCTAATATCTTATTTAAAGCATCTATGATGTTTTGTTGGAATGGTCTAATAACGATGTTATCCATTAAATTAGAAGCAACTTTAAGTTCTTCTGCGTTATTACCAAATCCTGTGTTATCTTTAATACCTAATAATATTGGGGATACAATACCGTGACCTAACATTATCTTCTCTCTACTTTCTTCTGATAAGAATTGATATTGAGCGTGTGCATCAGGTAAATGCACAGGGTCGATATTAGCAGCAGTATCTTTGTCTTCGTTAAAGCTTAATATGAACTTTCCGCTGTTCGAACTCCCTCCGAATTTAGATGCTATCTTGCTTTCTATCTGTCCTTGTACTTCTTGAGAAGGAACTCCATTATTAAAATTAATCAATAAACTAGGCTGCAAACCATTTTCTATATTCGATAAGTGGTAGTTAGATACCTCTTCTTCTAATTGACTATATTGTAAAGACGACTGATAATCACAAGGAGAGTAGTAGTAGAATGAACTTGTGTAAGTTCTTACTACAAATACCTCTGTAGTATCACCTTTGGCTCCGTTACCAAATGTAGGTATTCTTCTAGGCTTATCAGAAGTCTTTTTATTCTTCCAATCAGGGTGATAATAGTATGCTTTTATAACTCCTGAAGTAGTTTTCTCTGCTCTAAGAGTTTCCATAGGATGATGCTTAATAGCAACTACCTTAGTTCTGTTTTTGTTGTATAATACCTTAAAACAACCTTGACCTAATAGTTTTCTATCTCCAACTACTTTTCTAAGCTCCCCTTCATCTATAAGCTTCTTCATTTCGATATAAGAATCTCTATTGATGTTTCTATCAACAGCATCTAATCCTCTACCGTAAATCATATCACTAATACCATTAATACAACGTGCATTAGTAGGAGACCCTAAGAATCTATCTACTAAGTCGTTGAAATAATCATTGTTAGTTCCATACTCAACATAATCTTTACCTGAGTATTCTTTTACCGCAGGTCTTTCATAACTAGCTAAGCTAACTATCTTTAAATTACTTTTTTCTTTACTCATATATTTTAATTTCATCAGAGTCAGTAGATACGTCTATAGTGAACTCTCCTTTGTTAATACTGTACTCTTCGTTATTAGAACCTGTCACAAAGGCTTTATCCTTAAAGATAACCTTTTTGTTAGGTTCAGCAGAAGGTGTTGTTAAATGGCACCATTCTTGCGTATTAGAATCAAATTCGTAATTAGAAGAAGACTGTGATACCTCCATAAAGTAATACGCCCCTTCTATTAAAGAAGTAAACTCTAAGTCAATAGAAATACCTTTACCTGTATCTTCGTGTGAAGATGCTGTAACAGTCTCTGTAGTCTTAGTTCCATCTCTAGTTATCTTAACCTCAACATCTAAAAAAGGGTTGTAGTTTCTAGGTATAATTACTATATTATTAGTAGCTATGTCTTTATCTAATAGTTTCATACTATAATATAAAAAAAGTCTATTTTTGTTTTTATTGTATAAAAAAAGGCTACCGTTAAGTAGCCTTTTCTGCAATAGTATTTAGTAATTATTAAGTACCTTCTACAACAGTTCCACCTGCATCAACAAGGCTAGAGTCTAAGAAATTAGCAGGAGCTTTCTCCATACCTGTTAAGGTAAGAGTATAACCTGACATATCACCCATAGCAGTACCTGTAACAATAGTACCACCTGTAACTTCCATTCCGTTGATTAAACCTGCAACGAAGAAATTATCGTTTTGGTCTTCAATCACAACGTGAGGATGTCCGAAGGCAATTAATTTGATTTCTTTGTGGTCTTCTTTCGTAAGTTTTGGAAGAGATACCTCCAATACTTGCTCAAAAGCAACCGTTCCATTCTCAGCAGAAGCTTGTACGTTCTGTGTTAAAGAAGAAGAAAAGTGTACGTCATATTTGTAAGCAGAAACAGCTGTTCCTAAGGTGTCGATAACGTCACTGTCAGTCGCATTGTAAACGATACCATCTACGTCACCATAGTTAATGAAGTATATATTCTTAATCCCTCCAACAGAACCTTTACAAGGCTTCAATCTTCCTAGAGATAAATTTTCGCAAGACATATTTTTATATTTTTAAGTTAATTAATTAGGTTAAGTAATTGGGGAGCGTGAACTCCCCATTACATTATTTTGCTATTAAGCGTACCAAACGATTTCAGAACCGATAGCGTAGTTTACAGCAGCAGTATATCGCATAACGAAACGTACGTTTTGTGAACCATCTAAGTCAGCCATATCTAAAACTTTAATCTCGTTTTGGTCATTCATAAGACCTGTACCGAAATGTAAGTTAGAAGATTGAGCAGCAACCATATTTCCTGCAGGTAATCCGTTAGCCATAAAGATAGATACTCCTTCGAACTGTAGGCTACCAAATCCTTGATTAGCTCCTTGATTCAAGTAACCATCTCCACCACCTTGAAGTGCTAAAGAAGAAACGTAAGCTCTTAAAATGTCAGAAGAAACGTATAATTTTAAATCTTCTTTTCCGTAAACTGTTTGAGGAATAGCGTTAACTACTTTTCTCATTTCAGTCTGAATAGTTGTTGCGTCAACAGCAGCACCTGCTACGTCAATTACAGCAGCGTCAGCAGCGAATAAAGCTAAGAAACCGTCGTACTCACCTTCGTTACCGTCAGCACCTTGCCATAAGATTGTCTCGTTAGCAGTAGCAACCTCAGCAACAGTTTTACCGATGATGTACTCAGCTAAAGAAGGAGGTAAGCTATCGTGTGCAGATAATCCCATAGAGATTGCATCCCAATCAGAACGGAAGTCTTGCTTACAAAGAGTAAAGTTTACTTGAAATTCTTTTGGCTCAAGTGTGTTTTCAGTGATGTCAAGAGTTGCAGTTGGAGTAAAGTCACAAGTACCATCTTTGATAAGGTCACTCATTTCTACTCTCTTCAATACTTGTTTGAATTTGATGTTTGGTTTTACAGTTAAACCACCATTTCTAATAGTAGTTGGTTGTAATAACGCAGCAGAGATAAAAGGCATAGCTTTTTCTCCTGCGTATGTAGTTGTAATGTTTGTTGTTGTAGCCATTTTTTGCTATTTTTTATTTATTAAAAAGTGTTTTGAAGACATAGTCTTCGGTTGTTAAATTTCTGTTTTGTGCGTATAAGTAACTAGGAGCTTTTTCAGTTACTGCGTCAGGAGTATGAATTAAGTCATCAACTACCTCTTCCGATTTAGTTTCGATAACTTCTTCTTTTACTTCTTCTACAATCTCTTCAGCAACTTCTTCTTTTACTTCTACTTCTTCTTTTACTTCTTCCTCTCTTACCACTTCTGATAATTCAGCAGGTACTTCTTGAGGAGTCGAAGGTGAAATGCTTTCCAATACTTTGGTGTACATTTCTTTTATTTCAGCTATCGCAGAATCAAACTCTACTTTTGAAACAGCTACAGGTACGTCAACAGGAGCAGTCGAAGGAGCTTCTTCTTTTACAGCTTCCTTTGTCTCTACCTCTTTTGTTTCCTCTTCAGCTAAAACAACTTCTTCCTTTACTTCAATATTCTCAACCTCTTCATTGTTTCCTAACGCTTTGTTAGAAAGCTCAACGATAGCTTTGAATAATTCTTTAGGGTTCTTCATAGTTCTAAAATTAATTAATAATTATACAGTAATATAAGAAAGTAGTATAAGTGTTTTATTTTCAGTCCCAAAGACCTGCTCTATCACTACTTTCATTTCTTTCAGAAGATTGGTTATCTACGTTAGACTCCGTCCCTCCTGTTAAAGAGCCTAAGCCCTGACTCCAATAGTCAGGGGCTTGGCACTTGTTCTTATTACACTTTGTCATTGTGTAAGTATTTTTACACTTGCAATATTCAGCTCTCATTACGACAAGTCTCTAGGTATTTTATCAAAATGACTTAAAAACATTCCGTTTATAAAATCCTTCATTAGCTGTGTAACCAATGGATTTGATATTAAGTTAAACTCAAACCAAGCTAGAGATGATTGCCCTCTACTTATCCTGTGTGACGTATTAGCTAATTCATTGAATAAAGCGTTTCCGTCAGATACGCTCAGAGAAGATTGAGACTGCGAAAACGCAGTTGCTACCTCCTCACAAAACTTTATCTCTTCTCTTCTAAACTTACTTCCGTTAGACCCTCCAAAAACTATTGAGTCTAGGTTAGCAGCAAACTCTTCATTAGAAAGTACACACACAACTTCCCCTGTTGGGTCATCGTGTTGGTCTGTCTTTATTAGTGAATACTGCTCTCCGTTTACGTTTGCATTTGCTCTGAACAAGCCTACAGAGTTAGTTTCTGTAGACGTTATGTTCTTTACTATGTACAATCTTTTTGTATGTGTGTGATTCATTTTAAATTTATTTATTATATGTTAACAAAATCTTCATCAGTTCCACCTATAAGGTCTCCTGTTACGTTTCCTTTTATACCGTCAATAGCAGGGTAAGTTCCTAATCCAAATTGAAAGAAGTCATCCACATTGCCATAATAACTCAAAGAGCTAGGAGTAACCCCCATACTAAATTCATTGACTTGAGAACTAGATAACAGCGAGTTATTCCCACTTATTATGAAGGCATTTTCTACAGCTCCATACCAATTAGTCACACTACCCATATATCCTTTACCTAATTTAAGAGTTCCGCTTGGGTCTTGACTAGATACATTAGCATTAATACTAATGTTAGCCCTTCTAACTCCATCTAAATAGTACTGAATATAGCTTCCGTTACAGATAACAACTATTGTACTGTCAGACGTTGGAGCATACCAAGTATTAGCTTGACCTACAGATAATCCATTAGCATAGCAATAGAATCCCCAATTTGAACCACCTCTAACTAAAGTAATTTCATTCTTACCTCTTGAAAATAAAATAGTTTTTTGAGCGTCAGCCTGTCCTGAAACAGATTTAAGAGACATTGAGAACGCCCACTTTTTAGTATAGTCTAGTATATCAGAATCAGCATTATCAAACTCAATATAGTTGTCAGTACCATCTAAGAATACATATCTCCCTGATGCTTGAGAAAAAGGAGTTCCTATGCTACCTGCTGTACCTCTAACTATAACAGAACTCTCTGTACTATCTTCTATAGTTCCGCTTACAACTTGCTTAAGCCCTAACAATGTTGGATAAGGACGTTCTCCACAAGGAATAAAGTCTACCACAGAAGGATAAAAAGACATATTAGATACATTGTTTTGAGAATGATACTCAGATAATTGGTCTTTACCTAAAACAGCACTTGAGCCTTTCATTATCATAATGTTATTAACACCACCTGTCCAATTACTTCCTTGTACTCCTCCTCTACCTACTTCTAAGTCACCAATAGGGTCTTGGTTTGATACATTCGCATTGTAAGAAATATTAGCTCTCATCACTCCATCTAAGTAATATCTTATTTTAGTACCTGTTGATACTAGTAATATTCTAGATGTAGATGTTGGAGCATACCAAGTATTAGCTTGAGCAACAGCAGAGCCATTAGAATAAACATATAGCCCCCAATTAGAACCACCTTTCCTTAAAGTAACTTCATTGTTACCTCTCTTAAATAATGTAATATATGACGAGTCATTAACTGTGTCTACAGAACCTGCTAATTCAATACCTAATCCCCACGACTCAGTATAGTCCATAACCTCCACAGGTACATCTTCAAGATTAACGTAGTCATTAAGACCATCTAAGTCAATATACCTTGTATCTGAATAACTTAATACAAGTTCTTCTTCTTGTGCTATACCCTCTAAAGATGCAACTATTAGTGTATCATACCAATCCGAACCATTATATTCCCATATAGTAGCAGTATCCATTCTTGCAATATACTCAAATCTAAGTGGAGTAGGAAGAGCATTCATACCTTCTTCATCAGCAACAAATCCTCTAAAGAATCTACCTAATTCTACAGCCTCCTTAAAAGACTTCAAAGTAGCTATCTCTGTATCAATCAAATCAAAATCCCTACCTATTTTAAGTACAGAGTTTAATTCTCTTGAATTGTTTATATATCCTAAATTCTGAACGGTAAAGTCATATTCACCTGCTTGAGCATTACTATCTGTGCTTAATGCAGCAAATAAAACTTCCTCACTATTAGCTTGTAATCCATTGGAAAAAGTAACGTCATAAGGCAATTCAACTCTTTTTAAGTCGCTAAATGAAGTTGGTTCTTCTCCAAAATAAACTAAAACAGTTTCACCTGATAAACCGTCAAATGCAGTAGTTAACTCATAATTAACTCTACTTCTGTACCAAGAATAGTCATTACCGTCATTTTGTCTTTTAGTGTATACTGAGAAATGAAACTCTCTCTCATTGTATATCTTTACTACAGCATACATAGATGTAAGGGACTCTAAAGTCATAGAGTCATTTGTGTTTCTATTATAAACGTAGTACCAATTAACTTTCTCTCCTTGATAATCATTGTTGAAGTTCCATCCTGAAAGTCCGTTGGGGTCTAATTTACCTGCCTTATTGTCTGCAAAAATATCAGAATCCCTATTAGACAAAAGTCTTGTAGACACATTGAGTTCTCCTGCTGAAATAATCCACTCATAACCGTTCCAAGTTTCTATCTTTCCTGTCTCATTGTTAAAGACAGATTCTCCTTTCTTTGGAGAAAGACTGTCTCTTTCTTCATTACTAACCACGTCAGCTCTTTCGCTAATACTAGAGCCTTTGATGTTTGTTTGATTTATTACTGACGAAACGTTATTTATAGTTTCGTCGCTTAATCCTGTTGCGCTCCTTGAGGAGGAGTTAGTCCTTTCGTTTATTGGCATAGTTTAGTTGTTATATAAGTTAATTAATTCTTCAATCTTAGCTAAAGTTTCCATATCTTCAGCAGAAAACTCTTCTTTGTCTGTAAAGAAACCCTCTATTGAGAAACCTAAGTAGTTACCTTCTTTTACATTGTTCCAAACCTCATCGTTCTCTACTCTCATAGCTACAGCCCAAGCTCCTACAGGTGCTTTTAAGCCATATAAAGCAGTCTTATCCTTGTCAGTATCTTCTACTATCCAAGACTCTGTTAAATACACTCCATTTACTTCTGTTTCGTGTTCAAGGGTAGTATTGTGTAGTTTAAGCGATTTAAGGTACTTTTCAGACGCTTTACGTACAGTTTCTTCGCTAAAGGTTATATTGTACTCAAAACCTTTATTTCGACGGTAAATGAGCTTATTTGGAACCAAAGCAAGTCCTATTACTAATCTCTTATCCTCATCAATAGTCTTTAGTTCAACTTTGTGCTCATTAAGAGCTACAAAGTTTTCTTCTATTGCAGGATATTCCACAAAGGATATGGCATCTATACCACTATCCTCTGAGTCATCTATAAATAATTCTATTGTTTCTAATTCTTCCATTTTGTATAAATTTATATAATAATATTAAAAATCAAGCATTTTGTTTTATATTCCCGAAGCTTCTATTGCGTTAGCTTCTAAGTTACCTGCTTCTTGTATATCTTCGTACACAACGTATGCTCTGCTAGGTTCATTAACTTGTCCTCCTATAGAGTCTGCTAATTGGTTTGTTTCACTATTACCAACAACGTTAAAGTTAGGCGTAAATGAAGGTGCGTTCCCTGAACCCCCACTTTCGTTAGGAACCTTTGTGTTTATTATTGTCATAACATTGGCTAAACCTGCTGCTATAACTGCTGCACCTGTCGCAAAACCTGCTACACCACCTTGAGCAAAAGCCTTGTTTGCACCCACATAAGTGTCTATTGTAGCAGACGCTATTCCTATTGCTTTCTGAGCTTGAGCATTATCACCTGCTAATTTGCCTACGCTAGTTATAGCTCCGCTTATTGCAGTCAGAGTGGCTAATCTAGCGTCTCTTTCACTTAAATCTAAAGCTATATTTGCTTGAGTGTACTTTGTATTAATAGTATTCTTTTTCATTTGTAAGTCCTCGTAAGCTTCCCCTTCTTTCTTTCTTATATCAATTAGCCTGACTACGTGAGCTAACTCTTGCTCTTCTTTTAAGGCTAAAAGCTCTCTTTCTGCGTCTATTTTTTTAAAGGCTCCAACCGCATTGTCTACAGCCGATTGACCTGTGGCTACATTGTCTGCGTCTGTAGCTTTTACAAGTCTCTCTTGATGCTTTTCTTCAAGTTTAATCTTTTTATCGTTAATCTCTATTATTTGCTGTATTTCTAAAGCTGCTAAGGCTGCTTTGTACTGAATATCTGCATTGGCAAAAGACTTCTCTAGCTCTGCGAATTGAATTAAGTAAGACTCTTCTTGTTTAAATTCTTCTACGGACAATCCTAATCTTTTAGCCTGTCTTTGAGTCCATTGCTCAAACCTAAGATTCTCTTTGTTTTTAAAGTCAGTCCTTTTAGCAGCTAAGTCTAATTTAGCGTACTTATGGTCTATATTTAATAGCTCCATAACGTTTTCCTCACCTAATTTAGCTGTCTTTTTACCTACATTTCTTATGTATTTCTCAAGATTAAGAACACTATCTTTAAATATCTGTTCAGTCTTTTCTGTTGTCTTTTTAGCAGCTTTAACAGGCTTACCTGTAATAGCTTCTAGCTCTTCTTGAAGTTTTTTTATTTTCTTGGTATAACTCTTCCATATTTCAGGCGTGTCAGATTTTACCTTTTGAAGCCTCTGCTCCTCTTTTATTTCTTTTTTGATAACATCAACAGTTCTTTCTGCTGATGAAGAAGCTTCGTTCTTTTTATCGTTATAATCTTGTAAAGCTAATACACTTTTAGTTATTACTTTTTCTAAATCTTCTTCATTCTTAACAAGAGCATTGTTGTATCCTTCTATTTCTATTTTTAGCCCTTTAATAGCTTTAGCGTATCCTTTTGCTGTTGTAGTTGTCTTATCTGTCTGTTCAGAGTAAGCTTTCTGATTTAGCGTTAAAGTTCCTTGAGCGTCGTTTAAATTATCTTTTATACTTATTCTTTCTTTCTCAAGCCTCGACGTCTCCTCGTCCTTTTTCTTGTTAAGAATATCTAAAGCTAATTTTTCCCTAGCCAAACCTATGTATGTTTCTACCCTTTCATTTACACCTTCTTGAGACACATACAAGTCATCTAAAGTCTTGACTAATCCTTCTATATTTACTTTTAAATTAGCATTATCCTCTTCAACTTGCCTAGCTTTCATAGAATAGCCTTCCCAAATAGCAATAACACTCTGTATAGCTATAAGAATACCCAATGGTCCCATCATAGCTGCCCAAAGGTCTCTCATACCTGCTTTAAGACCACCTGCTGCCCTAGTAGTATACACAAGGTTAGACGCTAACTGAGAAAGGTTGTTAGCCATACCCTGAATACCATAGTTACTATCAGATATAGCTCTACCCATCTCCATAACAGAAGCAGAAGCACTACCTGATGCCATTGAAGCCCCTTGCATACCCTTTTTCATAGCCATCATATTGGCATTTGTCTTCTTTAGTTCTGAATTGAACTTATTGAAGTTGGTTGCGTTAACTGTTTTTGTAAAGTTGCCAAATTCTTGTCTTAGCTCTTTTACAGGCACTTGTGTAGCTACTATTTGACCTTTAAGGTCTCTTAGCGTAGCCATACCCGACTCAGCGTCAATACTTATTTTATAAACTTGTTCGTTGTTAGTAGCCATTATCTATTTCTTTTTATATAGTTTTTAATTTCTTTTAGTTTTAAGGGAGCTTCATACTTTCCCTTTGCTATGTCTATGACTTCATCTCCAATGATGAAGTCATCTGCTTTTAGTATATTTAATATCTCTTTTATCATTTTGTTTTTATTTATATTGGTAACGCTCCACCATCTGTTATAGTCCATCCTTTTGACACTAAGCTTATTCTAGCTGCTGTTCCTCTTGCACCGTATTGTGAACTTCCCATACCTAGAGTAACGTTAGTATTACCTGTTGCGTCTAAAGCTACCAACAGATTATCGTAATAAGATGAGTTATAAGTCTTGTTGTCCATAAAATCATCCATATTAGTGACTGAGCTAAAATCCCAACCACTAATGTCTTGATTGAAAGCTTGAGCTCTATCAAACATTCTATACATATTTGTAACGTTACTTGTGTCCCAAGAGCTTATGTCTTGATTAAAGTTATCTGCACCAAGAAACATCTGATACATCTTGGTAACACTACTTACATCCCAAGAACTTATATCTTGGTTGAAAGCATCGTTACTTGCAAACATACCGTGCATATCAGTCACACTACTCACATCCCAAGAACTAATATCTTGGTTAAATGGGGAATAATAAAACATATTACTCATATCAGTTACCTTACTCACATCCCAAGAACTAATATCTTGGTTGAAAGAAGTACACCCCATAAACATCCTTCTCGTAACAGTTACATTACTCACGTCCCAATTACCAATAGGTTGATTAAAAGGAGACCTTCTGTTGGAACTAAGACTCATAGAGAACATACCGCTCATATCAGTCACATTACTCACATCCCAAGAACTTATATCTTGGTTAAAATAATTGTTTTGACTAAACATACTACCCATAGTAGTAACATTACTAACATCCCAACCTCCAATGTTTGAATTAAATTCCGTATAATTAAACATACCAAACGTATCAGTCGCACTACTAACATCCCAAGTGCTTAGGTCTTGGTCAAAAAATTGACAAAGACTGAACATACTTCTGAAATTAGTCACATTGCTCACATCCCAATTTCCAAGTGGTTGATTAAAGTCATAACAAATATAAAACATATAACTCATATCTTTAACGTTACTAGTATTCCACCCGCCTATGGCTTGATTAAAAGACCGATTATCATCAAACATAGATTTCATAGTTACAACATTGCTAACATCCCAATTCTCGATTCCATCTATGTCGTTATTGTTTCTACTTGCAAAACATCTATATAAAGATGCATCTTTTGCGAAAACAGGCGTATTAATTATATCAGAATAATCACCATAAGTATCTTCAAGATTAAGTGTCTTTACCTCTCCTTGTCCCCAAGAGGATATTTTTCGCAATTTATCACCAGTATCAGAGTGGTCTGCAAAGTCTATTATAGATGCGTTTCCTTTAACCTCTATAGTATAAGTACCTGCTGTAGCATATAGGTTAGAAGAATCACTAGCGTTTATTGTTTCAGTACCATCTCCCCAATCAACAACACCGTCATAATTACCCTTCTCATCGTAAGGAAGGAATATTTCGTGGTTATCAGCAAAGGTTGTTACTGTTAAGGTAAGATTTACGTTTCTTTTCTCCTCTTCAGTACCTTCGAACACCTTAGTTTCATCAGTTACTCTCAATAAATTAAGCTTTGTAGAAGCTTTATTTATGTTAATATCCATAGAATCTATGATATAAGATACTCTGTCTATAACAAGAGTATCGTTAAGATTAAGCTTAGAAAATATGATAGGAGGTAGTTTAGCACTTAATTCAAGTCTTTTTGCATAAGCAGAGTATATACCTTCTATATATCTACTGTGAAAGTTCTTAAATATAGAGTGTTCGTTAGTTTCTCTGCTCCATTCGTCAAATTCCTCGTTAAAATGCATTGTATTCTCACTTAAAGCATCTACATTTGAAGGAGAGTTGTAATAGTCGTCCAAAGTCTGAATACCTCCACTTAAATTATCAAATATAATCTCATCTCCATCTAAATCTCTGCTTACTATGTAATGCAAAAGAGGCTTTCCTATAGTTGCTTTAGGCAAGTTATCTCCGCTGTTATCATCAACAAACCAACCCCATTGAACGTTACTAATAGGTTTTCCTGTGGTCAACTTGTTTATTCTCTCAAACATCATCTTTTCAAACTTGTTCTCTACCTTGTAATCACTACCATCAAATAAAAGTGAATTTGTAGAAGTGCTACCTACATCTGTAAAGTTGTTTACGTCAAAGTCCATATTACCGAAGTCATCTCCTGTTATTTCAGCTTGATTTATAGCTAAAAACGTTTTAGGCTCAGAAAAACTATACTCAATAGATTTGTGAGGAGATACTCTTGATACTGTTGTAGATGATATGTCTACATACTCAGTAACATCATATTGAGTTCCACTATCTAAGTAGTCGTCTAAAGACTTTATGTTGATTAAATAAGAATTATCGTCTAATCTTTCCTCAAAAGCAACTAAGTTGTAAGTCTTAAACAAATCTGACAGAAAGTCTATAACTTTCATATCAGGCATAAGTTTCTGAGGGTTTATAACTGTTAGATTAGTGTAAGTCTGCTCTGAAGGGACTGTAGACAGAGCGTAAGAAGCGTCCTCGTAAGAAAATGAAGTCGAAGGAAGACCTCCGTTGTTACTTGTACCTGTCTTTGTTGTTTTTCTTATGTCAAGGACAGGCTTGTAGCTGTTTATAGACGAGTCTGCTGTTATCTCTACTCTTACAGTATACTCTCTTGTAGCGTAGTTTCTAAATGGCAATGACAAGTTGACAGAAATGTCTCCGTCAGATTCGTTGAATGTTTTTGTTACTTTTTTATATACTTGATTAACATTTGAATCTACAGCTTTTATTTCAACGGTAATTTCACCATCACCAACAATATCGCTTTCTAATATGTTTAACGTTATAGAATGACTTTGTTGTTCGTAATCAAAAACGCCATCAAAATAACCTTCTTGAGTTATTTTCCTAAGGTCTCCGTCTCCTGACACATACTCCCAATTATTTCTTTCAGCACCATCTCCGTTATCATTAAGGAACCTAACCAATTCATTTCTCTCTACGTTTCCTGAAGAATCCTCATACCCTATATATCCTTTTTTGTTGTGAAGCCACATATATAAGTCTCTTAGGGTTGAAGCATCTGAAGTTGTGCTTGACAAGAATCCTTGTATAGTGCTTATAGACACAGCTAATCCTGTTACAGATAAAGTGTCTATTTCAGTATCTTCTTCAATACCAAAATCTTGAGAAGCTATATGAACAACGTCTTGGTCAGCAAAAGAAACATATCCTCTTATAGTGTTTGCAGCATCAGCTATTGCTTGTGCTGTTTCGTTAACAGTTCCAATCTCAACCTCTACATTATAATCTTGTCCGTTAATAGAAAGCTTTATTAATCCTGCTGACGTAGGTGCTGAGGTAATTGTTATGCTAGTTAACTGATTACCACCTGAATCCTTTCCAAACAGCCAATCCTTGTTAAATCTAATAGATGGAAACTCAGACTCTATAGCTTCAAATATCTTTTCTATCTTCATAGAAGGCTTTAGGTCTGTGTAATTTATCTTTTCTCCCGTAAGCATCTCTTGAAAGTCAGCGTCATACTCAAACCCTCTAGTGTGTGATATTAAAGGGTACTTAAAGTCTCCATCTGAACTTTTCGTAACAATACTCTCAACAGCACTAGAACCTGCTGCAACACCTTGAGCGATAGTGCTTACAGTAGCAGAAACACCTGTAGAATTTGCATTTATAGTTGTATCTATCTCATTACCTACATTATTAGAGTATATTAGTACATTATTAGCTTGTATTACTGTCGCTGAATGATTAGCAGCATAAAGATTTATCTCTAACGCTATAGCTACAGCTACTTCTTGTGATGTCAAGTGAGCAGATAAAGGTACAGACGTGGTGTCTCCATTGAGAACCACGTCAAAATCACCTGTAATTAGTGAACTTGACGTTATAGATATGTAAGACTGCTCTCTTACACCTGAAGAAAGCTCTACATTAAATCCATCTTCAAAGCCTGTCATTACGTTATCGTGAGTATTAGCGTAAGAAAATAAAGCTAGGTAGTTAAGGTCTTTAAGTTTTGTCTTTCCTAACAAGTCTTTTAATGAAGTTATTTCACCAAAGAACTGAACATTGTAACTTTCAGGTAAATTGTTCTTTAAATTAACACTATTTAACTTTATATATCCCTTCTTAAAGTCTGAACCATTCAACTTTATCAAAGCGTCATACTTTTTTCTAGGGTCAAAGCCTTCTAATATGTTAGGGTTAGCAAACCTCTTAAATATCTTATTGTTCTTCTTAGACGCAGGTAATTTGAATTGGTTAGTATAAGCAGCAAAAACTTTTCCAACGTCCTTAGAGTCCTTTATTTTGTCTTTTATAGTTATATTTACATTAGGGTTAATGTCAGCAGATATCCAATTAGATACGATATCTCCATTTCCGTCTATAATCCCCGTGTCTATGTGTAATTGTGGTTTAGTCATATTATCTTACTGAGTTTATCCAATCGTTAGAAGCTTTGAATTTAAAGCTGTAGTTTATAACTTTGTCGTTTAATCTGTTTTTTACATCTAGGTTCTTGCTCTCTAGGTTAACAGGTATTGTGTATGTGCTTGATTGCTTAGGAACCCATCCAACACCTAGCTTATCTGCATCTACATTAATCCAAACTTGCTCTGACATCATAAGTTCTATAAAAGTGTCATTGTCTTCCTCAGGAACCCATCCTGTGTTCAATTCCATAGCTATCTTACCGTTCTTGTGTAATATTCTTTCTTGGTGTTTAAATTCGTTGTAGCTTCCGTTTTCAAGTATGTTTCTAGTGTATTTACTGTCTTCAGACGATAAAGATACGTTGAATCTACCTGAGAAATGTATCTGTTGTACAGCTCCAAACCTGTTTACAAAGTAACATACAGTAACACCGTGCTTATTACAGTCTTGGTATTCTATGTCTTTTGTAATATCAGGACCGTCAGAAAATTCAAAAACAACTCTGTCAGCGTACTCTCCTTGATAAGATGTATCTACGTATGTAATAACATCTTCTGTGTTGTCAGAGGGAGCGGATACTGATACTGAACGAAAAGTATGATATTGAATTGTTCCATTTACATTTGTTCTTTCTTTAAGTTTGTAACCTGTGAAAGTGTTAGCTAATACAGGTATTCTGTTGTTAGTGTCAGTATATGAGTGTATTTTGTCAGCAGACATTAATACTTTATCAGATATAGAAAAGTTAGCACCATCTGTAAAAGTGCCATATCCATCTAAACCTACCAACTCCTCTGCTGTATGTATAGTTGAGGACCCGTCAGAGTAAACAGAAGTAACTTGATACTCTATGAATACAGATGAACTCTCTTCTTCTATAGAGAAAGCAACCTCTACAAAGTCTCTAGCCAACTCAGCTATATCAATAGAGGCAGTTCCGTTTAAGGCTGTGCTTCTAAGCTTTATAGTAGCGTTGTTAGGTCTATCTGAAGACAAGTCACCTATCCAAACCCTAAGGTCTGTAAGTATGTAGTCTAAGTTAGTATCAGTTTTAGTCACCCAATAAGGTGAGCGTAATAATATTTCGTTTGTTGGTAATGCCATATTTTTATTATTTACCGAATACGCTTGATTCGTCTTTGTTAAATATTATATCTATTTCTTGTTTTACAACTTTGTCAATATCTCTCATAAAATCAGTTTGGTATCTACTACCTTCGCCAATAACAGAAAGTATATTACTCCCTTTGTATCCAAATCTTTTTATAGTTCCCTTTTGGAATATAGCCTTAGCTATAGCAAAAGCACTAGCTCTATAGTTTCTATCTCCTTGAGAACCTGCAACTCTTCTCGTAAACTGAGAACCTCTGCTTCCTACTGACTTTCTCGGCTGAATATTCTTTCTCTTCATCCATAGTATTATATTACCTACGTTTGGGAAAGCCTTGTTAGCTTCTAAACCCTCATCTACTATGTTTAATGAAGCATCGTGGTGTATAACTATAGTTGTTCCTTTTATACTGTATTTAATAGAGTTTAAAGTAACACCTGTAGCATTAGTGTTGTCTATCTTAACTTGAGACTTTAACTTATCTACGGCACGATTACCATACTTGTTTAATATTTCATTTAAAGCTTTCTCCATTAACAAGCACTAACGTTTTTAGGCATTTGTACAGTAATCTCTATTCCCCATCCTGTTAAAGAGTTCTCGAACTTCTCATAAAGTAGCTGAGCAGTAGGTTCTCCAACAAGAACATACTGCTTCTGTGCTAAATATCCTCTACCTCCTCTAAAAGCTTCTACTAAGTTGTTTATAACAGTCGATTGTGTGTTGAGTACGTCTTGCAAATTACTAGCTCCTTCGAATGAGTTGTCATATTCCTTAGGTTCATTAACGATATCTAAAGCCATAACGTTTATCTTTAGCTCTATAATGTTCTCGTCGTAAGTAATATCGCTTATAGCAAAGTGTGATAGGGGAAATATAGTTTGTTTAGACAAGTCTACGCCATCTAACTGTCCAAACACTACTGCATTTGTATTCTCTTCATTATTCTTGAAGTGTCTTTCAACAGCTCCTAATATGTCATATACTTGTGTCATCTCTTAAAACTTTGTTTTATTCTTCTATTTTCTAATTCTATTTTCTTTTTCTCAAACTGAAGCCAAGTTAAGGCTTCGTGTATATTAAGTTTCGTCGCTTCGCTAATTTTGAGAGCATCTCCTCCTGCAATAGCGTATAGTTGTGTATACCATCCGTAGCTTTTTGCAAAGTCTTCTTCTCCTCCTCCGATAGAGAGTCCGTCTTGTCCTGCTGTGCTTTGCTGAAAGAGTTCAGTATATGACTCGACAACTTCATTCCTAAATGATAAAAAAAAACCCTCGCTCCTAAAGCAATATCTAATGGCATATCTTTCATTATCTCAGAGAACCTCTCTGTTCCCTCATACTTAGCTATCCTATAAGCTTCTTTATCCTTGAAGCTTTTATGTACAGGTCTGTATAATACAGCCATAGCTTTGTGCATAGTAGATATGTCATCAAAATAAGAGTTTAAATCAATAT
>Ga0233438_10002481_pt1 | contig 18394 bp, 20 predicted proteins | sample SI_123_September_FD_182720 | JGI IMG/M metagenome (GOLD analysis project Ga0233438, IMG submission 182720) | Seawater microbial communities from Saanich Inlet, British Columbia, Canada - SI_123_September2016_10_MG | ecosystem: Environmental > Aquatic > Marine > Inlet | place: Canada: British...
AGAGTATAAGAACATATCCTTTACAGGTGATATATTAACAGTCCTTGAGCTCATCCTAGAGGGTGATTCTAAAGAAGAATATCCATTGTTAGACCTTTGGGTATCGTATTTAAAAGAATTAAAAATTATTATTGATTTCATAAAACAACAACAATTAAAATTTCTTAATTTAAATGTTTACAACAATAATAAAGATTTTGAATACTACTCAGATAAGCTCAAACTTTCTGGATTATTTGAAAATTATAGACTTAACCTTATAAATGAAGAAATAAACAAAGCTATAAGAGAAGAAAAAAAAGTAATATGTTTTGAAAAAAAGAACTATGAATATTTTTCTAGAATTGATAACACGCATGGTAACGCACTTTTGCATTATGAAAAGAAATTTAAAAATCCCCCTCATAAAGATTTTATTTCATATGGAATTCAATGGCAAACTGATAAAATAAAATTTTATATAAGATCAAAAAATAAAAAAGTTAATAAAATAAGAGATGAATACTTGAGTAAATTTGGTAAACTGTTGCAGGATAAAGTGTTTCCGAATGGAATTGATCTTAAGTTAAACCCTAATGGTAAATTTAAGTCTATTAGCATACACGAACACTCTATGTTTGACGATCTTACAGAAATTCCAAATAAAATTATTGAATTATTAAATTGCCTGGAAGATATTAAAACGTCAATTAATAAAAATATTTAAAACTTTAAGGACTATCAAATACGATTTATTAGTTTTTCCTTAGAAACTAAGTCATAATCCTTTAGACAAGATTTGGGGGATTTAGTTGTATTTGTTAATATTGGGACTAAAATGAATAAATATTTTGATGCAGTAATAGATTTTATCTAGTTCAAAAATCATCAAAATTACCGACTAATAAATTTAAATAAATTATTACAGCAAAAAAGATAACACCAAAAACAATCATTCCATATTTTTCAAAAAAGCGTTTTCTTTTTAATGTTCGTATTTCTTTTTCAAGATATTTGCTTTCGAACTGAGCTCCTAATACTTTAAATTTTATGTTGCATTGCTTCAATTTATTTAAGCATACATCACTAAAATCGTTTAAATAATCTTTTTCATCTTCGTGATCCCAACCTGAACCGTAGATATTAGACACTATAAAATTGGCAAATGTGAACAAATCGTCTCTACTGTCTGGTAAAGGCATTGCTATAATTTCATTTTTTATTTTTTGATAGTTTCTGTTTTGTGCAAAAACATGTTTTAACTTTTCAATTTCAAGTTGATTATCTATTTTTTTTTCTTCAATTTCTTTTTCAATTTTTAAAGCTTTTCTGGCCATCCCGGTACCTGAATTAGAAAACCTGTATGGGGTGGACCAATTGTCTCCAAAAACTTTATTACTTACCCATTTACCGGTATTTGTTCCTAATTCCTTGAATAAACTTTGTTTGAACATGTGCTGCCTCTTTTTTATTTACCAATCTAATAAATTTAACAGTAGGATTGGAGCTAATTAAAACCCAAATTTATTGGCTCTTATTATTTTGTAGTTTTCTTGATATGCCTTTATGATGTTCTCCTTTGATTGGTCTTTTGTTGATTTTCCCCAGGCTTTTGTGTTTTCTGACTCGTTAAAAGAAACATGGTTGATGGTCCAAAATTGCAACTCAAATATGATGGGATATAAATCGATACCTCTATCAGTTAGGTAATATTCTTTGATTTTTTTATCCTTCTCATTTTTGATGTAGTTAATCACTTCTAAAGTTCTAAGTTTCTTAAGCCTGTCTACAAGAATATTGGATGAAATTTGCTCATCATTATTTAAAAATTGTGAAAAGGTATTTTTTCCCCTAAATAAATCACGAACAATGATGAGGGACCAGCTATCTCCCAAAAGATCAAGAGATACTTTACAGGCACAAACTGCCTTGGTGTCATTGTGAGTGTAATTAATTTTATTCATTCACATTAAAATTCATGATTATCCAAAAGTATCAAATATTTTTACATTATTTATAATTTCACGAGCTTATATGTGCTCTTTTTTTTAATATTGAACATATATTTTCTTTTTAAATTCAATTTAAAATAAAATCAATCTTCCAGCTCCCATTTTTTTGCCTCAGTATAATAGGCTGTATGTTCTAATTTGTTCTCCACTAGTATTGCCATGTGTTCCTCATTAATTTTTTTTAATACGTCCAACATCTTTACTTCTTTTAAAAGTTGTTTTTTAGCATTATACCAATCTTCAATGAGGTTACTCCAGTCATTAGAGTTATGTCTCTTATTAATAAAATCTTTACAAAGCTCTAGATTTAACTTTGCATCTTCAAAGTTTTTATTTCCATATAAGATTCCAGAATTTGTATTCATAAAACTCGTAAAAAAAGAAACCCAATGAATATTAATAATTTGCTTAGGTCTTAAATACGAATCATATATTTTAAATATTTCTATGCCATCCTCGGTATTTCCTGTAAATTTTGATACTATTTTAATTCTTAATTTTAAACAGATTTTTATCAAACGAAAGTCCTTTGTAGAAATCACCTCCTGAAGTAAAAGCTTTGAGGATTGGTCAATTTCCTTTTTATCAAAATCATTAGCAAATTTTAAAGAAATTTTTAAGTGCTCAACATATAAATTAAAACGTTTATACTCGGAGGAGGTTTTTAATTGGCTATTTAAATTTTCTAAAAACAATAGCTTTTCTTCAAATTGAATAGTGGTTGCATTTAAATAAAGAAAACTCAAAGAGATTAGGGTTTTACCCTTGTAGGTTTTATCTATTTGTTCCTTAATTAATTCCAATTCATTAATTTTTAGAGGATATGTTTTTTCTAAATCAATTTTTGGAATAGACTTCATCCGCATAAACATTAATCCGTAAACCCTAAATTCTTGCTCTACTGAAGTTTCTGGATATATGTTGTTGTATAACTCAGTACTTACTTTTTTAAATTCCTTAACAGAAGTGCTTGGATTTAAAACTTTAGTAACTAAAATAATTAATTTCCCTAAGGATGTAAACTTGCTATTTTCAAGAAAATTTGAAAAAGCAGCAACTTTATCGTATTCTTCGTCTACTAATAGTCGAACGATTATTTCAAAAATTAGGCGTTTAGCAGTTTTATTGTAGTGTGGGTTAGCTGCCATCATAGTAAGTCTTCTTACAACTGCCAATACTTCTTCAATGGAGTATTCAGATGGATCTTCAATAATATGTTTTTGAAGCTCAAGGTATCTTTTATTATATTCAATAATAATTTGTTTAACCTCCGTATCATTAGTATCTGAATAATAATTTTTTATGGCAGACACCACTCGCTTATTAGTAAATTCGAACATATTGTCTTCACTAGGGATATCGATAATAAACCCCTTTTTTTCTGCATCCTCTAAAAACCCTAGAACGTCAAGAAGTTCATAATTCCATACTTGAGCAAGAATCTTAGCATTAAATTTATTTCCTATAGTAGTTGCACTCTCTAAAATACGAGTCCATTTTGGATCAAATTCGTTCAAAATAGTGTGATAGTAGGCGTTTATTTCATTTGTATTTGGTAACTCTATAGAATCTATAGACCTATTTAGAACATAACCATCTGGAGTGTAAAAAAGTAATTGATTTTGAATCCATTGTTCTATCAGCTTTAAAATATACAAAGGCGTAATTACTAGACCATCCTTACTATCTGAAATAGCACTGTTTAGAAGAAAATTAATATCAGCTAATGAGTCATCTTGAATTTTAAATTGATTGTTTTGATTGCTTAAATAATTAATAAAGTCGTTTACGTTAAATTGATTTTCTTTTAGTAAATCATTAATTTTAGTAGGAGTCTCTAATTGCTTATTTAATTCGTTTAAATCATTGAGTAGTTCTTTATAATTTTTACCTCTATAACTATGATGATCGTCATTTCTGAGTGTTAATACCACACAAAGATTTCCTTTAATAAATTCATTGCGGTTAACGGTTTTTATAAAATGTTTTAAAAAAATATAGCTCTCAGGATCTATCCAGTGAATATCTTCTAAAATAAAAACAGTTTTATTGGAACTCAATTCTAATTTCTCTGCAATTTCAATACAAATTTCAGTCATTGAACGACTTTCATCTCTTTGATAATCACTTATTAACTCGGTTCCAACCCCAGTTAATCCTGCCATTACTTTAACGGCATCACCACTTAAACTTTCCATCTGTTTAGATCGATCCGTAAATTCATTGACTCTTAATATAGTTTTAAAAGCTTCAATAAATGGTTCAAACGAAATAGCGTCTTTCCCCTGAATTTCGTCACAATCGCCATAATACCAATTCCAGTTATTTTCTTTAAAAATTGCTTGTGCCTCTTCTAAGCTTCGTGTTTTACCTATGCCCATAGGGGCAGCAATAAGCATAATATTTAGTTGTTTTGAAGACAAGCTAGAATCTATAACATCATAGATATCTTTTTTAGGGTCAATAACCTCCTTTATGAATTTTATTTCACCATCTTTAAATAGTTTTTTTTCTGAAGAAAATTTTAATTTTTTTTCATTGCGCTTATCCATGTATTTTCCAAATTGATAGTGAATTATGGAAAGGGGGGCAACAAAAATTAAACTACTTAAAAAAACAGTAGTAGAAATTTCCGTTAAGGCATAAGTGTTAAAAAAAACAAGAGCAAGAATACCAATTACAAGGCCAGAAATTGCCTGAGCTTTTTGATTACTATGGTTATTTTTACTCGTGTATTTAAAATAAGATCTGGCCATTAAATCACCCAAAACAAAAGAAAGTATCAGTAGTAAAAAATGGGGTGTTCTAGGATAATTTTCAAATTGAACAATATAAAACACAAAAAGAGGTATGTAGGTGGCATATAATGAAGCATTTGCGAAAGTACGATAACCTCTTATGCTGTGAAATCCGTCTACCTGTAGTCGATTAATTACAAATAAATTTATAAAGGTTGGAATAATACTCATTCCTAACGTAATTGCAATTACCCAAAACAAAGAGTTAAATTCCATATAATGATCTGAAAATGATGGAGTCAAAAATGAAAGGGAATAAATCATTAAAAAAGAAAGCAAGGTGGGTAATGTAAAACAAAGGATCACATAGTTTAATTTTTTAAGAAATTGAGAAAACATTTCTTTCACTGAATACCACTTTTTAGTTCTTATAAACTTTATGATTTTTTCTTCTAGTACTGCAATAAGAGTGATAAATAATATAGACTCAAGTAATAAAACTAAAATATAGTAGCTCCAGGTTCCCCTTTTGTCTTGGCTAAAGCCTTTACTAAATTGTAATTCAGAAAATCCATCCTCTGAAGAATAGGTGCTAAACTCACTTTTAACAAGCCAAATTTGTTCTTCAATTACATCTAGATTAGTTACCTTGAAGATCCCCAGATTTTCAAGGTTAAATTTTTTACATACTAAATCAAGCGATTCGGCAGTTAGTTCACCATTTAAAATTTTATGTGTTGTGGTTTCACCAAGGGTTTTTAATAATTGATTTGAAGTAATGATATTATGGTTGGTATTACTCACTACAGATTGATATACTTTTTCAAACATTACATCACTGCAATCTCCCCTTGTGATAATGGAGGTATGATTCTCATCAGCTAAAGAATTTATTGTGTACAGCTCTTTTAGAGCATTTTGATATGCATAGGTGTCAGGAGTATCTGCAAAACCCATATAGGGAGGTAATTCTTTAAAAAAATTAAAAAATTGTACTTTATGACTCATACTGTTTTTGGAGGAAGCCAAGGTAAGTTGAATCTTATTTTTATAGTTTGTTGTCCAAAATACTTCTTCTTTAAATTTTGATAAAGAGTCACAATAATTTAACGCTAAGTTTAAAAAATACTTGTTATTGTCTGTTTTTCTACTAATAAAATCTAGCGTAGTAATGTGTCTCTTATATTTATTTTGAAGTGATTCACTTGGCTTATCTTGGATAAAAAGTTGATCTTTTTTTGAGTAGCCCAAAGAGTCATGTGCTGCTGTTTGTGATAAAGCAAGGCTAGTAATAAACCACAGTGAAATAAAAAAAATATACTTAGAAAATTCAAACATAATGAACATTTTAATATCTTTATAAATATAGATAATTACATTTTAATTTTAATAAGATCCTCTTTAAAAACTCATGAAAAAGATAATATACATTGATATGGATGGTGTTATTTCGGATTTTGATAAAGCCCGAAGAAATAGCCCTCTTTACAATACTTCCCCATATAAGGGAAGACCTGATAGAATACCAAATATCTATAAAGATTTAGAGCCTATTGTCGGAGCTATCGAAGCTGTAAATAAAATTATGGCAAATGATAATTTTGAAACCTTCTTTTTGTCTACACCACCTTGGGATAATCCAGATGGATGGAAACATAAAAGACTTTGGATTGAAAAGTATTTTGGAAATTGCGCAAGACATAAATTGATTTTAACTGCAAGAAAAGATCTTAATATAGGAGATTATTTAATTGATGATTCAAAATTTAGAGGGCAACAAAAATTTAAAGGAGAGTGGATCGAATTTGGTAGTAAGAAATTTCCTGATTGGAATGCTGTTTTAACCTACTTAAACTTAATTTAATTTTCTAATAAATATATGAGTTTTAATCAATTACATACCGACTTAACTAAAGGAATAAAAAGACCTATTCGTTCTAGAAAACATGTAATAAGTGTTACTCCTGAGGAATTTAACTATTTTCATGAAATGTATTTTAAAGACTTTAACGTGCATCAAGATTTTGAATTTGTAGTGCAGAAAAAAGATAAGGAAAAGATTGTTTTTATGCTTCGTTATTACTACAATCTTTGGATTGAAATTGATGAGTTTTCGATAAAAATTGCTAATAATTTTCCAACTATTTTTTTAGTGACGGCTCCCATCAACAAATCCAACCATCCTCACTGTCCTGAAGAATTCAAAAAGGGGACTTTATTGTATTTAAGCAACAGTAGGTACGCAACTTGCAATTGGTTGGAAGGAGTACCATTATGGAAAGATAAGGATAAAGTTAAAGGAACCGATTTGATTCCTAGTTGTCAAATAAATTATGCATACATAACGCCTAAAATATAATTGATTTTACTTATGAAATTTCGGTTTGGTTGCCATCAGCTTTATAGATAAACATTGCGGACATTTGTTGTGTTCCACTTTGTAATTCCTCTTCTTCCAGGACTTTCCCATTAAATAGGACTTCTCCTACTAAATCGTAATCACCATCTGCTGTTTCAATACACAAACTAGCCAGTAAAAAATCTTCTTTTTTGGGTGCATTCTCAGATTCTAAAGAATAGTAAAACGCGGATCCCTTATATCCTTTTTCTAAAAGTATACAATTTTCATAACTATCAGCATATTGTGGATTAATACAAATTGTCTTATCCCAATTGTGGCCGCTAAATTGATCGACTTCGGAGTAATGCCTCAAGTCCGAATAATTTAATTTTAAAACTTCTTTACCATCTTCATCTTGAACTGTGATAGTTAAAGGGTTATCATATCTCAATGCACATGTTTCATAATCTCCCTCACCAGCAAGATGCATTTCTTCCAATTCCCACATATCTGCAATGTCCCATTCGGCAACCTCTGCTTCATCGTTGGTTAAACTTTTAGCTTGAATATTTAATTCATATCCAGTTAATAATACAGTATATTTCATATTTTTTTTAGTTATTAATTATTTTATTTTTGATTGAGCTAATAAATATTTGAGCCGGAACTCTGTGGCCTCCTTCATATTCTTCAAAGTTAAATTCTCCTATTCCTGAGCGATTTAAATAAGATTTTACTTCTAGTCCATTCACAACAGAATCGTCTTCACCAAGAAATACGTGATGAGTAGCACCCACCAATACCGTTGGTTTTACTTTAGGCTCAAAGGGTCTATTTATCATCGCCGGATTGAATAAAATAGTGTCAATCTCTAAAGTATTTCCTATAAGATAGGCGAAATAGCCACCCATAGAAGATCCTACGATGTAATTGGGTTTTTGCACTCTAATTTTAGTTAAAAGAGAATTAAATGTATCATCATCGCGATAGTTAATAGATGGTGTATATACTTGTTCAAAATTAGTATTTAACCAAATTATTTTTTCGCTTTTGGGATCAATTTTAGACTCCAAGCCATGTAGGTATGCTATTTTCATTTGTAGAGTTTAAAATCAATTTTATTGGTAGGCTTCAGTGATATGAGGAAATCGTAACGAAAGACCCCATATATCGGAGTTTGTGATTTCAAGCCATTCATCACCCCAGTTATCACTACAATATTTACCTGGAGCATCATCAAATTCAGTAAAAATGGAAGTGTCTATTGGTTTTGCTTCAGGATATTCGTACTCTATTTCCGTTTCCTCGTCATAACCAAAATAAATATATTTATTATATTCTTTTATAAGATCCCATTGAATTTTTTCATCTTCACTATCCATAAACTCATCTAAATATTCTGTTTCTGTATCAAATAATTCACGGTCAGAATTAAACTTTAATGCAGTCAGTTTGTGATCCCACATTCCGGAGCCAGTAGACCAAGAATATAAACCGTTAACATCATCAGAATTTGACCAAAATTTTCCATAAAATTCACCATAAACTTGCCCACCAGCATATCCTATTGCTACAATGTATGTAAATTCTTTAATTTCTTTTTTTATGATTATTGTATGAAAAGTTTTATCTTCTCTTAAAGATAAATAGATTGCTGTATTCATAATTATAGGGTTTAGTTTCTGATTTATATTATGAGTTAAATAGTAGCTTCAAGATCAAATACTTCACCTTTAGCAGCATTGGTACCGACTTCTCCAAAACTAACAAGGCTAAAGAAATTTTGTACGGCTTCTGGAAAATTATCTTTAATCCAATTTTCCCCATCCCACAAAAGTTCCTCACATCCATTAGGATCTTCAAAGACTCTTACTTTATAATTTTCATCACCAACTTTTATGTTATACTCGTTTGTTTGTGCATAATACACCTCTCTTACATCTTCTGTTAAAACTGCTTTACTCATTCATTTTAATTTTTTAAGTTAATAATTTTTTTACCAATAATAAAATAACAAAATCAGGACACCCATGTTCTACTAGAATCTACACATTGCCATTTTTTGTCTTTTAATTCCCATAATTGACGAGTTCCACTTCCCATTAGTGGAGCTGGTTTGTGACCTGTCCAAACTACACATTTTTTTTTGTATACCTCTAGAGGAAAAATATAACCGTTCATGATTGGAGCTCGTTTTAATTCAACGGGTACGTTCTCTGTTAAAAATTGATCCACAGATTTATTGGATTTTTTTGAAACATAACACTTATGAATTACAACAGGTGTAGGTGTTTTGGGTAAATTTCTGTTTAAATCACTGACCTCTATTTTTAGATTATACATAATATTCAAGAGTTTGTTATTACACATTGAATTTTGTATTTGTGAAACTTTCCGTCTGTAGGTCTTTAAGTCGTAGGCTTTTAATTCCTCATTGCTACATAGCGCTTCTGTTAGAACTCTTAAATCTTTTATTCCTTCAGAAAGTTGGTTATCCATATTTAAAGATTTAAATTCTTCAACGGATTTATTAATTCGTTCTAGTTTATGGTTGTAAAATTTAAATTCTTCGTGTGTGGAATAGTCAAGTTGCTCCTGTTTATAAAAATATATTTTGAACCCTTCTTTATCGTTAGATATTCCCTTATAGGTATCAATTACGGTATCATATAAGGCTGCGTTTTTTTTATAAATTGCTGTTGCTTTTAATTCTTCTAGTGTCATACTATTTTTTTAAGTTCGATTTCGATCATCTTGAATTAATAACTTAACAAATTAGACCTTCTCCCAGCCTTTTTTTACATTTTCGGCAAGCTCTGCAGCAAATATTTCTTCAATCTGTTTTTTAGAATCAGATACTTTTATCTCCTTTATAAGCATTTCCTTACGGGTCGCACTAAAATCTGTATAATGATAAACGTAGGCCGGGTATTCGCCCGTAGCTTCTTTATTAGTTTTCCAAACCATAAATTTTCGAACCATTTTCATACCTCTGCTTTCTTTTACGTAAACCGCTCTTGAAATAATTTCACTATTCTTTAATTTCACTTTTTCGGCATCATTTCCTCCTAGAGCAATCACCTTGGTAATTTGAGAAAGACCCGCATCCGCTGTAGTGGCTTTTTTATCTGTTCTCATTTTAAGATAAACTGGGGCAATAACGCTTGCCATAGGCTGTTTTCCCATAGCATAATAGGAACCGTCTTTAAAGGAAAGTGCCATCTTTGAAATGGTCCCTTTTGAGTTTTCTCCAAACACATCCAAACAACTAAACTCAAGTACCTGATTGGGCGCTACCATGGTAAAAGCTACATTCGATCCAGACACCTCAATATAACCGGAATCTACTTTTTTCTTTTCAAATTCTTTTAGTAGTTTTTTTCGTTCGTCATCAGAATAGCCATTCCCTACTTTTGTTAATAATAGATACTGATCTTTAGCTATACAAAGCCCTACAAGAAACTCTTTGAGCATGCCAGCTCTACTTCCGTCGCCTTCAGCATAACCCAGAATAACGGCATCTAGGGTAATGAGTGGTTTAACTTTATAAGTGGGTCCATTAAGCGAACGAACTACAATACCCTCATGGCCACCTTCTTCGACAATTTCTTTATACTGCGCGGCTATGTCTTTTCTACTCTCAACAAAACTATTGTTGACGGGGTAAACCATTTTTCCACCAGATAACACAGACGTTAGTTTCTTATCCAATTCTTTTATATCCATAGAGACCTCTTGTCCGTCTAGCATTAGTAAATCAAAAACTGCAAAATGGATATTTTCAGACTTTTCATCAAGGACGGCGGTCATATCAAAAGAACGAGTGCGTTCTCCATCTTTGGATAAATAAAGCTCTCCTGCTAACAAAATATCATTACATTTTCCTTTGAGAAGTTTGGTAGCATCTTTTAAAAGTGGCAAGTCTATTAGGGTAGTCCCCCCGTGATTTATGAGCACCGTGTTTTTTCCGTCAAAACTCAATAGATATAAATGACCGTCAAATTTGGTTGAAACAGCATACATTTCTGCTTCCATTATTTTTGTGGTTATTTGATCACCTTCAATAGGTAAATACCTTGATGCGGTTTGCCGTTTGTATTTCTGCGCGATTTCTTTAGTATTCATCTGTTTGTTTTTTTAATTTAATCCCAAATAATTAGGGTGTTCCTACTTTGGATTCTAGATAAATTATAATTTTTATCTTTTAACATATTTAAATTATCTGAATCATAAAAATCATCATTTAACAGTAAAATGGACAAGCGATTTTTTTGTTGCTGTAATTTACCAACAACTTTAATATTGCTTATAATTCCAAATTCCATTTCGTAAGAGCTGTTGTCATTTTTTGCTTTTAAAGCAAACAAGGTTTTATAACTAGCATCTTCTTTTGGAGTAAGAGTTACATGACTTACAAATATTTTTTGATCACATAAAATATTTATAAAATTTGAAACTAACCATTCAACCAGTTCTTTATTATCAAATGAACTTAGGTCTAAATCATTATTTATTAGTTGATTTTTAAATGGTTTAGAAAATTTCATGCTTATTCTGTTGGTAAGGGTTTTAACTCTTGATCTGTTAAATGAAGAATTAAACAATATTTTTCTCCTTTTACCCTTCCCTCTAAAAATGCTCTGTAAGGTTTTCCTCCATCGTTCATAACTAAGGGGTCCTTACCAGATTTGCCACCTCCTAACATCATTAAAGAATCTTTATCTGAAAGTTCTTTAGCCATTTCGAATAAAAAATCATAGGTGAGGCCATTAACATGCTTGAGCTGATACTTTTTGTCAAACACTAGTTTGTTATAAACCTTTGCTCTCGGCATCATTTTCCCTGTCCAATTAACAATACTTTCGTCTGCGATATTACTTTCGTTATACTTGGGTTCTCGTTCTTCTTTTAATTCGGCTTTAGGCGAAAAAATCTTTTCAATCTTTTTTACTCTAAAAACAGGCTTCTGTTCTTCATTAATATAAACCCTTGATACGTCATCAATAAATTTTCCGGTAAGTTCAAGATCTAGTTCCGGATCAGAAACTACCAAATTTTCAGAAAGCTTGGCTGCGAGCTGACTCGCAAAATCAACACCTTCTTTTGGTTTTTCGTCGTATTGAGCAAACAGTGAGGATACGGTATGTTTAGAGGTACCCTTGACCACACGTTTATTGGTGACCGCATCTCCTGTTTCCATTACCATTTTTATTTTAGGTTTCGGATTTAAAGATTTGAAAGTTACTTCAGCATCTCTCTTTTTTTCGTTGGCTAATTTTATATATCGAATCATAGTATGAGGTATTAAAACATTGCAAAATCTAAATCGGTATCTTCTTCTTCGGTTTCATCAATTACTAATTCTTGTTCGTATTCATCTAAACCAATAAACTCTAGATCTGAGCTCATCCCAGTAACTGCAAAAACTTCATTTTCATTGCTCAATAAAAAAGCATCATCTCCTTCGTAGTCTGCTCGATAATTAAAAACGAAATAGTAGATTTTACCAGAATTTAGTTCATTAAGTAAACTTTCTTTATTTTCTCCAATTTGGAGTTGATAAACTGATTTTACAGCCATCGATAAATACTCGTCGAGGCTTGCTTCTCTGAGCATAACTTTTTCGTCGTAGATAGAGGGTACTTTTTCTACTTTTTTTCCTTCTCCATTTACCCCAACCAACGCACTTCTAGACACCGCTTCTCCTTTGGTGTTTAATGATACGAGTGAGGTTGATCCAGACGGCATGATATAGCTTCCTTCTGCCAGTCCAGCTAGTTTACATTGGCTACCATCTTCGTCAAAAACTTCAATCGATGTCCAACCATAAATCTTTTTTCGATCTACTTTTTTAAATTCTGCTTTGATACTGGTTCCACTAAATGAAAATTCTGCTTGTCTTGCCATAGTAATTATTTAAATATATATGTGTAAATGAGCTTTATTTGTATGGTACAATATATTATTTTTTTCTTTATTTATTGATACAAAATTGATACATAAATTCGCTACCTTTTTTCTTGAAGATTAATAAGTATGTTTTACTGCATGCCAAATAGCTACAAATTCTTCAATTGTTACACTACCATCAATATTAAATTGAATATCACTAGAGTAAGAAGAATTTCCCGTGTAAACTTTCCCGCTATTAATCGTAGCAATAACATCACTACTATATGATGAGGTTCCCTTGTATATTTTTCCATCTTTTATAGTCATAACAATGTCACTACTATATGACGAAGTTCCTTCATAAACTTTACCTGACGAAATATTATACAATACATCACTTGAGTAAGAACTGGTTCCTTTATAAATTTTATTATCGTCAATATTACAGATAACATCACTACTATATGTCGAAGTTCCTTTATGAATTTTATCATCATTTAGATTACAGATTACATCACTACTGTAAGATGAAGTTCCTTTAAATACTTTTATCATTTTTATAAATTTTAAATTTATGCTTACTCCGGTTTTTAAGGTATCATTCAGCATATTCCTACCTTTTACTTTTTTGTTAAGAACTTATCTTTTACTATTGCTCAAAACGTTTTGGCTAAACTTCGTCTTAATGCAGTTTAGTTTTTGTTGACGTATTTTTAATTTATTATAAATTTAAAAAAAAATCTCTCACAAATAAAAAATTATTTTTGAAAATAAAAAACGGAACCAGCGGAGTGAAATCAAACTATTTTGGGGAGAATTTAGATACCTTTTAGAATGGTTTCGATTTTACTGAAAAAAATAATTTTCTAGTATTAACTTTCATAATTATTGCCTAATTTTAAATTCAATTTTTAATCATTTTTATTTCAGCCCTTATGGAGTTTATCAATTTAGCATTAATATTAATAGGATTTGTCGCATTAGCAATATATTTAAAAAAACCAAAGACTAACGCAGCGTCTCAATTTGAAGAAAAGGATAGTAGGATTTTGGTGTTAGAAAAAGAAGTAACTGAGAAAAATACGACGATCTCAAACCTCCAAAAAGACTTACAAATTGCAGCTGCAAAAACTCAAAATTTCGAGCAAATAAAGCATGAAAAAACTCAAAATGATGAACGTCTTAAACTTGTTGAGCTTGAACGAAATTCACTTAAAAGTGAAAACATAGCCTATCAAAAAGCAGAAGAAGGACGTCAAAAAGAAGTGAGTAAAAGTATTGAAAGTGCACTCACATTACAAAAATCATTAGAGAATGAAAAAGCACGTCTTAACGATGAGCGTGTACAAGAAAAAGCAGATTCGTTTGAAAAAATGAAACAGAAGTGGTCTAATCATGAGCGAGACGTTCAAACTCACCTGCAATTAATCTGTAAAAATAATGTCATTACTTACTATAATCAAGAAGAGTTTCCGCACCCAAGAAATAAGCCTGATAGTGCCATCGAGATTATGGATCAACTCGTTGTATTTGATGCTAAAAGTCCAGCAAATGACGATTTATCTAATTTTCCTAAATACATTAAGAATCAAACAGAGAATCTAAAAAAATATGCAAAGCATGCTAATGTTAAAAATGATTTGTTTCTAGTAATCCCTTCAAATACGCTGGACGTGATTAATCAATTTCATTATAACGTCGGAGATTACAATGTATATATCATCACTAAAGATGCGCTGGAGCCGATAGTTCTAAGTTTGAAAAAAATTGAAGAATATGAGTTTGCAGACAAATTAAGTCCAGAAGATCGCGATAACGTTTGTAGGATTATTGGAAAGTTTGCCCACACAACAAAAAGACGCATTCAGGTTGATGAATTTTTTGCACGAGAGTTTCTTGATACGCTCACCAAAGCGGGTTCTCAGTTGCCTACTGACATCCTCAAAAATGTTATTAAATTTGAGAGTGCTGAGAAGCTAAACCCTCCTATGGAAAAACGAAACAAAAAAATACTAACAAAAGATTTAAAAGAACAAGTTGATAAGCTTGAAAAAGAAATGGAAATAAGGGAGATTCCTAAAATATCTGCCCCAAATAAACTTTGAGTTATAGAAATTTTATATTTTTATACTGAGTAAAAACAACTGGGTCAATAATTATTCAGTTAAAAAAAAAGTAAATTAAAAAACATCAAAAATGATTTGTACCTTCAATTATTCTCCAACATCAATCTTTTTATATTCTTGTGACAGTAAAGATAATTTCCATAATTATGACTCTCACGAATTTATTTCTGAATCATATTTAAATGCATGCGGAACTAATGAATATTTTTTAGAAACGGACAATGAAACCTTACTTACAATTAATATTCCTTTGGGTCATCCTGAAGAGGAGGATATAGATTTTTCTGAATATGAAGGTAAATTTATTGTTGCTGAAACTTTAGTTTTTGCCAAACAAAATTTGGATTGTAAATATGACACCGAGGAGGATGGCGAACCAACTTCAGTTTATTGTGGTTTAGCAAATAGCTTCAATGGTTTAGAATTTGGCGAAGATGAAGAATTAAAAGATTATGAAAATGCTGATTTTGAAGAACCAGAAAAATACTACAAATTTTACAGAGTAGAAGATGGTAAGATGATCAAAGTTGAAGAATAAACTCATTTACCTAAAAAATTTCAAAGTGGGAGCCGGAGGATCTCGAATCCTGCTTTTAATCAATTTATTTCTTGATAGTTACAAACTTAAAAAATCTGGAGGTCAAATATTTTTAATAGATATGTAATTAGTATATTTATATTATTTTAATTTTAAAAAAATAAAAAAATGGAAAAAGAATTTGTAGATAATTTGAAACTGCTTCAGGATGATTTATTTAATTATATCTCTATGGTTGATTATAATGGCGACGAAGAAGAGTATATTTTCTCATTTGAAGGAGAGGATGCAAGAAAATGGGAAATTGAAAAATTTGGAAAATCTGAAGATAATCTTTACGAATGGACCGATAAAGAAATAAAAGATCTTATTGATAATACTCTAGTAAACAACAGTTGTAGTAATCATGATAAAATCTTTTTAGAACATTTGATTTCTTTTATTTAAAAACTTTACTCTTTTAGGAAAAAAAGTCGTTCTACTCAATAAAATCAATCAGTGGAGCCAATAGGAGTGAAGTCGAACTATTTTGGGATGGATTTGGAAAAATTGTAGAAATTTAAACTCCCAACGTCTTTGTGTGTTAGCAGTAACGAATTTTATACAGCTACTTTTCGGATATAGCATGAATCGAACACTCTAAGTTGTTTAACTTTCAGTTTATTTATAATATTTTAAAATTGTAATTAAAAAAAACAAAATCACCTTTAATCTTAATTGTATGTTTTTTTTCACTAAACTTTTCCTTAATATAGTTTTCTAGGATACTCAAAACTTCACTTTCTGGATTTTTAAAGTCTTTTTTACAAAAAATTAAAGACTCACCCATAATTCCATCCCAACTCCAGACCTCGTGTCTAGAATCGAAGCCATTAAGTTTCAAATAATCAATACTAATTATTTTTGTATCAACTTCAGGAATTATTTTACTAAATTTTTTCATAATATTATTATTTTAAGAAACTTTCATCTTCAATAACATGAATTAATTTTTTTCAAGTAATTCAAGTAGGTCGGCGGATATGTAGTCTTCATATAAATACTGCCAATTACATTCTCCATCCAATATAATAAATTTAATTCTAAGAATAATATTTGGAGCCAAAAGAAGTGAAATCGAACTATTTTTGGGAGGATTTGATCTCACTCTGTAAATTATTGGATTAAATATCACCTTTTTTTTATTCCAACACATTTATAAGAATGGTATAATATCTATTGGCAATAAATACAGCACCTGCTTCATTGTAATGTACGTCATCAGCTAGCAAATTATCATTAAATCCTGTAAACATATCCACTGCCATTACCGAAGAGGTAGTCGTTGTTTTATTAGCTGCAATATTTAAAACTTCTTGCTGCATTTGTGTAAAAAACTCAGTTAATTCTAAAGTCATTATATCACTTCTGCCAGGAGCCATCTGCTCAAGAATAATTGTGATACTTGGATTGTCGGCTTGAAGAATATCAATTATATAATTGATATTTGATACTGCTTGTGAATAGGGTAATCCTTCAAGTGCATCATTACCCCCTGGCGAACTTAGTAAAACAATATCAGCAGACCCTATTTGATTTATCCATTCACCAAGGCCATTTAGTATTTCACCAGAGGTCCAACCACTTCTACCTTCATGGTCTACATCAAAATTCATATTATTAAATGTTGGATAAGATGATTCGTCAGTTTGAGTTCCAATAAAATCAAAAATCCAATTATTTTCTTTTAAGTCTTTCCAGAGTTCATATCTGTAGCTTTCAAATTCAGGTCTAGACCCTTCTACTCTTGATGCTCCTATAGCTAGTATTTTATTTATGGAGGGGCTTTGTGAATTAGAACTAGAATCATCATCTTTATTGCAAGCATTGAAAGTTAATAGCAATAATACTACTACCGGTAATTTAATTTTTTGAATCATTTAGGTTTTTTTTAAAAAATATAAAAATTTTATTTTCAATCTAATTGGTTAATAATATTTATTGTTAGCTAAATTTAATCAAAAAATTATTCTCACGAATAAAATATTATTTTAGGAATAATGCCCTAAAGTAAAGAATAATTTAAATGTTGAATCTTTGCTGGTATTTGTATTAAATAAATTAGTTATCAAACTTCTTCAATAAAGCAGGTAAATAAAAGATATCTGTAATCAAAGCAATCGCTACGGTCACCGCACAAAGCAATCCAAAATCTCTGACTGAAGGTACAGCGCTTGAGGCTATAATTAAAAAACCAGCAACCAGTGCAATTGTAGTTGAAAATAAAGCACCTCCTGTATAGTGCATCGCTCTATTCATCCGCTCTTCAGCTGATCCCTGAACTTGGTTGCTTTTTCTGTATTTATAAACCAAATGAATGGTATCATCCATCGCAATCCCTAACATAATCGGGGTAATCATTGCTGTTGTAACATCAAGCGGGATGTCTAAAAGGGTCATCAATATCGCTAAAATTGTTAGCGGTAATAAGTTAGGAATCAAGACCAAAATGGTAGTACGTAGGTTTTTTATAAAAATTAGTAAGCACATAAATGCCACAAAAAAGGCTGCAAAAAAGGATTTGAATTGAGTTTCTAGAATAAAACTATTTAACTGAGCAAAAACGACAGCAAATCCATTAATCTTGAGTTTGTAATCATTCGTATCAAAAGAAGATTCAAAAGCTATTTTTACATCCTCCAATACTTGATTGAGTTGTGATGTACGACCTTCCATAAGCGTTAAGGTAAACCCTGCGGTCGTCAAATCTTCGGAAAACAATTTAAAAA
>Ga0233438_10002484_pt1 | contig 18382 bp, 17 predicted proteins | sample SI_123_September_FD_182720 | JGI IMG/M metagenome (GOLD analysis project Ga0233438, IMG submission 182720) | Seawater microbial communities from Saanich Inlet, British Columbia, Canada - SI_123_September2016_10_MG | ecosystem: Environmental > Aquatic > Marine > Inlet | place: Canada: British...
TTGAAAATTAAAAATAATCAATATACCGATGAAGAGAATGTTAACTTTGCTCTAAAACAAAACCTTGAAACCTTACATAACAGAGTTAATGAATTGGGTGTTGCTGAACCAATAATCCAACAACAAGGTAAAGATCGAATTGTTGTCCAACTTCCAGGCGTTCAAGATACCGCAAAAGCAAAGGAAATTATTGGCAGAACTGCCATTTTAGAAATGAGAATGGTGGATGAAGAAAGATCAGACCCAGCTACCATAGAGAAGGCGGAGAATGGACAGCTACCTCCTGGTACTGAACTTTATTATGACCGCTCTGGGAACCCCCTCTTAGTAAAAAAAGAGGTGATATTAACTGGGGAAAGGTTAGAGGACGCTTCACCTGGCGTCGATCAAATGACAGGCCAATCTGTTGTATATCTTGATTTAGATTCTGTAGGTACTAATATTTTTAAAGAAGTAACACGAAAAAATATAGGTAAAAGAATCGCATTGTTGCTTATTGAAAAAAATTATACTGAAGTAATTACAGCACCAAAAATTAAGAGTGAAATTGGTGGGGGTAATGTGATGATTACTGGTATGGAAAATGCCCAAGAATCTACTGATATCTCATTACTTTTACGAGCAGGTTCACTTTCTGTCCCAATGGAAATAGTAGAAGAAAGAACGGTTGGGCCAAGTATGGGTAAAGAGAATATTGCTCGCGGTGTTAATTCGACGATGTGGGGCTTTGCAGCTATCGTTGTTTTGATGATCGCATACTATATGTTCTTTGGCGTTGTTTCAGTGATTGGCTTAACGGTAAATTTATTGTTTTTAACTGCACTATTATCTGTCCTTCAAGCTACATTAACTTTGCCTGGGCTTGCTGCGATTGCTATCACAATTGGTATGGCGATTGATGCTAACGTTCTAATTAACGAGCGTATAAGAGATGAGATTAGAAATGGTATGCCTCCTCAAAAAAGTATAAGTCAAGGCTACGATAAAGCATGGGGGACAATCCTTGACTCAAATATAACGACTATGATTGCGGGTCTTGCCTTGTTTATGTTTGGGTCTGGTCCAATTAAAGGGTTTGCTGTAGTTCTTGTGCTTGGTATCTTAACCTCAGTATATAGTGCTATCTTTGTCTCAAGAGGGATTGTAAATTATATTTATGGAAATAAAAGAACAATTAAAAAAATCTCTATCGGAGAGATTTTCAAAGTAGAAAATAATTAAATTATGGAAATTTTTAGAGTAAAAACAGATATTCCTTTTATGAAATTTAGAAAAATTTCTGCAATTATTTCTACCTCAATATTTATTGCTTCAATTTTATTCTTGGTCACTCGAGGATTAAACTTAGGTGTTGATTTTACTGGTGGCACGTTAATGGAAGTGAGTTATCCGCAAACAGCAAATCTTGAAGAAATTCGCTCGACACTTAAAAAAATTGATTTGCCAGAAGCGCAAGTACAAAATTTCGGAACGAGTAGTGATGTTTTAATCAGGCTTCCAGTCGTAGAAAATTTATCACTTGCCGACTTGTCAGAAAAAATTGCTATTACATTAAAGGAATCTGACCCAGCATTAAAAATTGAGAGGGTGGAGTCGGTTGGCTCCCAAGTTGGTGACGAACTCTATGAAGACGGGGCCTTAGCGATACTATTCGTTGGTATAGGAATCATGCTCTATCTGTGGCTTCGATTTGAGTGGAGATTTGCTGTTGCTGCAATCGTCGCTAACATGCATGATGTTGTGATAATACTTGGCTTCTTTGCATTTTTTCAATGGGAATTTAATCTCACTGTTCTAGCAGCTGTGCTAGCTGTTTTAGGATACTCAGTTAATGAGTCTGTTGTTGTCTTCGATCGAGTCAGGGAGAATTTTCGCATCATGCGTAAGTCTTCAGTTATTGAGGTTGTGAATAACGCCATTACACGAACAATGTCAAGAACCATAATGACACACCTGTCTACCCAAACAGTTGTTATATGTATGTTAATTTTTGGCGGCGAAATCTTACATAACTTTTCAATTGCTTTAACAATCGGGATTTTATTTGGTATCTACTCTTCAATTATGGTTGGTTGCCCCCTAGCAATTTGGCTCGGAACTAACCAATCTAATCTTGCAGTTGTCGATGTTAAAGCAGAAAAATAAACAAACTTTTGTATGGATTTTAATTTAAATTTTCAGCTTGTTCTATTAGCTATTCTTTTAGTACTATCAGCATTCTTTGCTATTTCTGAAACTAGTTTAATGTCTGTCAATAGGTATAGACTTAAACATCTCAGCAAACAAGGTAATGTCGGAGCAAAGCTAGCCATCAAGCTTCTTAACGAAACAGATAAATTACTTAGTGTAATTTTACTCTGTAATAACTTTGCAAATGCAGCAGCAGCGGCACTTGTAACACTGATTGTTGTCGAATTCTTTGGTACACAAGAAAGTATAATCTTTATTGGAACAATCATTACTACATTTATGATTGTCATTTTTAGTGAAATTTCTCCAAAGGTAATTGGAGCAGCTCACCCAGAAAAGTTAGCACCTTTTTGTAGTTTTATTCTCTACCCACTCTTAAAAGTCTTTTACCCTGTTGTTTTATTTTTGAATTTTTTTGTTCTTGGATTTTTAAAGCTCGTAAACATCAAAACAAACTTTAATCAGAAAGACTTAATTAATATGGATGAGTTAAAAAGCATCATTAGTGAGTCTGGCACATTCATTCCTCAAAAAAATAAATCTATTTTCTTAAACTTAATTGATTTAAATAAGGTGACAATAGATGAAGTAATGATGCCGCATACAAATGTAGAATCTATTGATCTTAAACAATCTATAGACGAGATTCTGGAAAAAGTCATAAATTCCAATTATCGGCAAATGGTGGTCAAAGACAAAGATGAAATTATTGGAGTATTTGATTCAAAAAAATTATTAAAACTATTAGTTAAAGAACAAAATAATGAAATCACGCATGAATCTTTTAGAGAATTAATAGAGCCCCCTTATTTTATTCCCTCTGGAACTACTATTTACAAACAAATTCAATACTTTCAAGATAACCAAGAAAAAAAGGGATTTATTGTAAATGAGTATGGTGATTTCATAGGCTTGGTTTCTTTAGAGGATTTGCTTGAAGAAATTATTGGAGAATTTAATAAAGATATACCCTCCAAACTCTCAAAAATTATAAGTGAAGATGATGGATGGATTGTTGATGGTGCAATCTCAATTAGGGATCTTAATAAAAAACTGAACCTAAAGTTACCCACTAGTGGTCCCATAACTATAAGTGGAATTATTATTGAGTTTTTGGAATCTATTCCAGAAATCAACACAAGCTTTAAAATGCATGAAATAAAATTTGAAATCATTAATATTCATGAGCAAACTATTAAAAAAATTAAGATTTATAAATAACAATTAAAATCATTGTATGAATACAAAACCAGATCAGCTTGAAGATACGATAGTAAAAGAATCTCAACTTAAACCGAAACTTCCTAAGAATTATAAAGTCATACTTCTGAATGATGATTACACACCTATGGAATTCGTGGTCGATGTAATTCAAAAAGTTTTTAAAAAGTCACATGATGAAGCAACAAAAATAATGCTTCAAATACATACTGAAGGTATAGGCATATGTGGTGTTTTTCCATTAGAAATTGCGGAGACTAAAATGAATCAAGTACTAAACTTATCAAAAGAGTCTCAGCACCCCTTGCAATGTATTATAGAAAAGATATAGTTAAATTATGATTGCACAAGAATTAGAAGTTAGTTTACACATGGCATTTATGGATGCTAGACAGAAACGTCATGAATTAATTACTGTCGAACATTTGTTGCTTGCTATGCTAGATAATCCATCTGCCTCAGAGGTTCTAAACTCTTGTGGTGCCAACCTTGACAAACTCAGAGAGGATGTTGTTGGTCATATTGAAGAACATACACCAAAGGTTGGTGGAAAAGATGACGTTGATACTCAACCTACCTTGGGTTTCCAAAGAGTTATTCAAAGAGCGATGTTGCATGTTCAATCATCTGGAAAAAAAGAGGTGACGGGGGCCAACGTTTTAGTTGCTATTTTTGGTGAAAAAGACTCTCACGCAGTTTACTTTCTTCACCAACAAGGTATCGCTAGATTAGATGTTGTTAATTTTATCGCTCACGGTATTGCCAAGACAACTGAGAATAATCAAAAAGAACAAGCTCAAGAAACAACTGGAACTGATACCAAAACCAATAAAGGTTTAGAGACTTATGCGGTAAATTTAAACAAGCTTGTAAGTGAAGGTAAAATTGATCCATTAATTGGTAGAGAAACCGAAGTTGAAAGAGTTGTTCAGATTCTTTGTAGAAGAAGAAAAAATAATCCACTTCTTGTTGGAGAGGCGGGTGTAGGGAAAACTGCAATTGCAGAGGGTTTAGCTAAAAAAATTGTAGATAAAAATATTCCAGCAGTTTTAGAAAATATGACTATATATTCACTTGACCTTGGTGCACTTATTGCTGGCACAAAATATCGAGGAGATTTTGAGCAAAGACTTAAAACCGTGATAAAACAGCTTGGAGAGCAAAAAAATTCTATCTTATTCATTGATGAAATACATACAATTATTGGAGCAGGATCTGCAAGTGGAGGAACACTGGATGCATCAAATATTTTAAAACCTGCTTTAGCAAGAGGGAATGTTAAATGCATTGGTGCAACAACTTATCAAGAATTTAGATCAGTATTTGAAAAAGATCATGCATTAACGAGAAGATTCCAAAAAATAGATGTTGAAGAGCCGACAGTAAAAAATACTATAGAAATTCTTAAAGGTTTAAAAAATCATTTCGAGAATCATCATAATGTTAAGTTTACTAATAATGCATTGATAAGTGCAGCTGAATTATCTGCAAAATTTTTAAATGACAGGCGATTGCCCGATAAAGCAATAGATATTATTGATGAGGCAGGTGCTGCTCAAAGAATTTTACCAAAGTCAAAACAAAAAAAGAATATTGGTTCAAAAGAAATTGAAGATGTAATCGCTAAAATTGCTCGAATACCAGCTAAAAATATAAATAAAGATGACCGAAGTTCACTAAAAAATCTTGAGAGAGATTTAAAAGCTGTAATATTTGGCCAAGATAAAGCTATCGAAACACTATCTAATGCAATAAAAATGTCAAGAAGTGGGATTGGTCCAATAGATAGGCCGATTGGAAGCTTTCTTTTTAGTGGCCCGACCGGTGTTGGTAAGACCGAAGTTGCGCGTCAGTTAGCATATACACTTGGTATAGAACTAATAAGGATTGATATGAGTGAATATATGGAGCGTCACTCTGTTTCCAAGTTGATAGGAGCGCCTCCGGGTTATGTTGGTTACGATCAAGGTGGAATCCTAACAGAACAGATTAATAAAAATCCTTATTCTGTTTTGTTACTAGATGAGATTGAGAAAGCTAACCCTGATATTTTTAATATTCTTCTTCAAGTTATGGATAACGGTATATTAACCGATAGCAATGGCCGTAAGACTGACTTTCGGAATGTTACTGTCATTATGACTACAAATGCCGGAGCAGAAGCTTTATCCAAATCAAATTTTGGCTTTACACAAACAAAAGAAAGTGGAGATGAGAATGGCGAGATAAAAAAAGTCTTCTCACCAGAATTCAGAAATAGATTGGATGCGACAGTCTCATTTTCTTCCTTAGACAATGAAGTTATTTTAAAAGTTGTGGATAAATTTTTAATTCAATTAGAGACGCAATTACATGATAAAAAAGTTGATGCCTCATTCACAAAAGATTTAAAAAATTATCTCGCAAAATCAGGTTTTGATGTGCAAATGGGTGCAAGACCTATGGCTAGACTTATTCAAGATACTATTAGAAAGGCTCTTGCTGATGAACTTTTATTTGGTAAGTTAGTTAACGGTGGTGAAGTTGAAATTGATATTGATGCTAAGGAAGAAGTTGTTCTAAATATTAAAGATAATGAAAAAGCTTCCGTTTAGATTATTGGCTTCTTCATTATCTGAATAAATAAATCTGAGATACTTATCCTCTCTACCCATTTTTTTAAATTAATATAAGAAGCTTCTTCAAACCACTTCAGGTCTACGTTAAAAAACTGCCTTATAAATGGAAAAATAGCCATATCTAAATAACCGAACTTATTTGATAATAAATATTCCTGCTTTTCTAGTCTTTCATCGATATTTTTAATATAAACTTCACATTCTTTTCTATACCTTGTCTTTAATGAGGCTTCCTTATTACTTGTATATTTATATAGGTCTAATTTATTTTTAAATTCCCCATCATTAATTTTTATCATGCTATTAATTATCGCCAAATCATGAGGGTTTATTTTTATGGAGTCATTATTTTTTTGTTCCGTTGCCCAATTCATAATATCTATACTTTCATCGAGAACCAAGCCCTTGTATACAAAAACTGGAACCGTTCCCTTTTGACTAATTTCAATCATTTTTTTTGGCTTATCTTTAAGAGATATTTCAAATATGTCAAAGTCAACTCCACATGATAATAAAGACATGCGAGCTCTCATGGCATATGGGCACCTTCGATACGAGAATAACAAGGGTTTGTCTTTTCTTACCTTATCTAATTGCGTTACGTAATTCATTGACAAGCTCATGGCCTCTAAAAATAAGTCCTGAATAAATTTGAATTAATGATGCTCCATTTTTTATTTTTTCAATACCATCATCTGCTGTAATTATTCCTCCTACTCCGATAATAGGTATTTTTCCTTCTAGACATTTATTAAGATGTTTAATGACATTTGTAGATTTTTTATTTAACGGGGCTCCTGATAGCCCACCTTCTTCCATCGAATATTTAGAGTTTAAGATCCCTTTTCTATCAATTGTTGTATTGGTTGCAATCACTCCATTCACTTTATATTTTAGTAGTAATTTTGCTATCGAATTTAATTGTTTACTTGAGTTATCTGGGGAAACCTTGACTACAAAAGGAACTAATTTTTTAAACTTTTTATGGAGTATTTTTTGTTCATTATTTAATGCTTTTAGTAATATCTCAAGATATTTATCATTTTGCAAATGACGTAAATTTTTAGTATTAGGTGATGATATATTTATCGCGATATATCCTGCATATCGATATGCCTTCCTAAAACATATTAAATAATCATCAACTGCTTTATCTATAGGTGTGTCAAAATTTTTCCCGATATTAATCCCCAAGACACCTTTAAAATTAGCTTTTTTTATATTTTCAATAAATTTGTCAATGCCAACATTATTAAAACCAAATCTATTAATAATACCTTCCTCTTTAATCAATCTAAAAGATCGTGGCCTACTATTTCCTGGCTGGCTTCTTGGTGTGACAGTACCCACTTCGATAAACCCAAACCCTAGTTTTGAAAGAGAGGTTATGTACTCTGCATTTTTATCTAACCCCGCTGCAAGGCCAATTCTATTTGGAAATTTTAATCCCATTATCATGATTGGCTTGGAACTTATATTTTTCCCTCTTATCAATCCAAAAAAACAGGCCAGCTTCAAACCTTTCATTGAAATATGGTGAGCTAATTCTGGGTTTAATAAAAACAAAAAAGATCTGATGTATCTATACATATTCTTTTAATACTTTATGTTGAAATCCATTCTAGTCCTAAATCTTGGTCAATTACACCGATATTTGAATTATGTTTATCCACTACCTCAAATATCATTTTTTTTACAAGCTCTATTTTATTGTTTTTTTCACTTAAGTGAGCAGCTATCACCCAACTTAATTCTGAATGACTGATGGATGACAAAAGCTTTAATGATTCTTTATTTTCAAGATGCCCGTACTCCCCATTAATTCTTTTCTTTAAAGAGGCAGGATAATCAGAATCCTTGAGCATTTCCTCGTCATGGTTAAATTCGAGAACGAGAAGATTTATCCTCGATAATTTTTGTTCAACATGTTTAGTAATTTTCCCCAAATCTGTCATGATTGCAATGCTTTTGTCCATACAATCGAATCTATATTGGAGGGGTTCTCTAGCATCATGAGGGACTGGCATAGGAGAAATTGAAATATCATCAATCATGAATGAATCAAAGTTATTGATTAATTCAAATTTTATTTTGTACCCATCATTAATTTTTTTATGGCTCATTTGATAAGTACCGTAACTCAAATAAATTGGTATTTGAAACTTATTAGCTAGACTAAATGCACCTTTAATGTGGTCCTCATGCTCATGAGTTAGCAATATCGCATTAATATCGTTAGGTTTTATTTGGTATTTTTTTAATCTATCAATGGTTTCTTTCAAGCCGAAGCCACAGTCCACCATCAAAACTGTTTGATTATTTTTAACTATAAAGGAATTTCCCGAACTTCCACTACCTAATGAACAAAACTCCATTTATTTTAAATAATCATAAAGAATATTTAAGATTGAATCTGCCGTTGGTGAATTATTTTTTGTACCATCAGGATTCTCGATTGAGACGTCTGTCCCACTATCTGCTTCAGTTAACTTAATTAGATAGCTTCTAGCCTCTGGTTCTTTGTCACATTCGTCACTAAACATGCAATCTAAATCAAATTTATATCCAGGCCCTTCATATTGACTTGCACCCCCTTTATTTAAAGCTCTAGCGGCATCAACATCAGCCGGCCCTTCATCTTCTTCCTTCTTTCCTCTTCGCCCTTTTTTCCTTATATCTCCATCTTTATTTCCTATTTCTTCCTCAGCCATTTCTTCTGCTTCAGCTTCATCATCGCTCCAAAAATCGATTGAATCTAACCATCCCTCTTCCTCCTTGGCTTTTTTATCTGCTTCACCAATATCTAAATCTGTATAAGTGACATAATAAAGTCCTTTGCTTCGATCTCTATCCTCTGTTAAAAACCCTATCATATCTAATGCAATAGAAACCCTTCTCCAAGATCGATCAAAAGGTTCATAAAGTTCAATGGCTTTACCATTATCATTTATTAGTTTTGCCTTCAAAATAACTTGAGGTTTTTCAATTTTCTCCTTAGCATCTAAATCTTGCATTCCCAAGAAGACTAATAATCTACGCATAATCTCTGCATTAATCTGCATATCAACTTCTGTTAACTCTATATCTCCAGATGGGACAGGCTCCTTTGGATCATCATCTGATTTATATTCAGGAATACTGTATACGGTACTAGGATCGTATGTACCTTGTCTCGCACGTGCAATAGCCTCCATGGCTTCAGTATTCACCCCGTCTCTTTTACGGTGAGATATGTATATTTCAGTAGAATTATTCTGAGAACCTTTTTCTAGTCTTGTCCTAAACTTCGTTTTTTCATCGTCCCCCGAAAGTGAGTCAAGCCATGAATCAAACGTATCAGCTATGCCCAACTCTTCTTCAATGTTTTCAGGGGTGGTCCACTCTGTTTCCATGATTCCTAACCTACGATTGGTCTTTTTCATATTAAAACCTTGCTCGTACCAAAAATCTTCTAAGTGGGGCCAAATTTTATCAGGACTTTTATTCACAATGAGCCATCTAAAGTTGCCAGACTTAACTAATTTAATTCCGTCTGGATCTTTTAAGAGCTCAACTTTTTCTATCTTTCTGTTTCTTTGGTTTTCAAAATCTGTATAGGAAGTCGCTGCCCCTGGAACATTGTAAGTATCAGAAGTTTCGTATTCTGATAAGTCGGGTGGTAATTGAAGTTTTTCTGCTTTTGATGAATTAACATAATCTGGCGCTGTTACCTCGTTAAACTTATCTGTGAGTGGTTTAAAAGAACATGAGCAAATTAAAGCTAAAATTGGCAGGCCAATAAGCCTTTTCATAAGGTTGCCTCGTAAGCTGTAATTAGTTTTTGATGGTATTTTTCATCAAGGGAGACTAATGGAAGTCTTATTTTTGAATTTATTTTTCCTAAATAACTGAGTAACCACTTTACTGGAATGGGGTTCGACTCTAAAAACATAGCGCTATGTAACGGCTCCAATTTTTTATTAATTTTTTCTGCTTCCTCATATCTTTGATTAAGCATATTGTCACATATGCTATGCATTAAATCCGGTCGGACGTTTGCTGTAACAGAAATTGTTCCTTTACCTCCATGCCTCATATATTCTAAAAAAGTTGTGTCGTCACCGCTGAGAAATAAAAAATCTTTATCTACATTTTTTTTTAGGTCATCTATTCTATCTATTTCTCCCGTTGCATCTTTTATGCCAATAATGTTTTTAAGAATACTCAATTCTGTGACCGTTTTGTTATCAATATCTACGCCCGTTCGACATGGCACGTTATATAAAATTTGTGGGATATCGACACTGTCATTAATAGCCTTAAAGTGCTCGAACATCCCTCTTTGATTAGGTTTATTGTAGTAGGGTGTAATAAGCAAACACGCATCAGCGCCTAATTCTTTAGATTTTTTTGTTAAGAATATTGCTTCTTTTGTGGAATTTGCACCAGAGCCAGCTATAACAGGAATTCTACCATTGATGTACTTGACAGCTTCTTTGATAAGGTATGTATGTTCATCAACATCAATAGTGGGAGCTTCACCACTTGTTCCTACAACAACAACGCCATCACTTTTACATTCTATATGATAGTCTAAAAGCCCTTTAAAGCTTTCAATGTCCAATGAACCATCAGAGTTCATTGGTGTAACAATTGCTACCATACTTCCTTGAAACATAATTTTCCTAAATCAATTTTATAAAGTTTTGTAATAAAACTAAAATAAACGTATTCAATGCACCTAAAAAATTAGTATTTATATAATTATAGTCACTTTGGCTCTTAAATTACAGTTGAAAGTTATTTTTCAACGAAAGCGTGTTCAATTACGTAATCACCTGGTTCCCCAATGCGTGGAGATACTTTAAAATTCATTGAGTCTAAGAGATCTTGCGTATCTTTTAGCATTTCTGGGCTACCGCATATCATCGCTCTATCATCTACTGGATTCATTTTTTCTAAGCCGATATCTTTGAATAATTTACCTGATTTAATTAGATCAGTTAATCTGCCCTCATTTTTGAAAGCTTCGCGGGTAACCGTTGGGTAATAAATTAATTTATTTTTTACTTCGTCACCAAAGAACTCATTTATAGGTAATTCTTTTTCTATAAAATCTTTATAAGCTAAATCATCGACTTTTCTCACCCCATGGACCAAGATAACTTTTTCAAATCTATCGTAAACTTCAATGTCCTGAATCAAACTCATATACGGTGCAAGTCCTGTCCCTGTTGAAAATAAGTACAGGTTTTTTGCAGGCTTTAGATCATGAATGACAAGTGTTCCAGTTGGTTTTCTACTTACAAGAAGCTCATCACCTACTTTGATATGTTGTAGCCTTGAGGTTAGTGGGCCATCTTGTACCTTTATACTTAAGAACTCAAGGTGTTCATCGTAATTTGGGCTAGCAACACTATAAGCACGTGCTAAAGGCCTTCCATCCACTTCTAGACCGATCATTACAAATTGTCCATTTTCAAATCTCAACCCATCCTGTCGGGTTGTTTTGAAACTAAACAAAGTATCATTCCAATGATTAACACTTAATACTTTTTCTGTTGAATATTTACTGTTATTGCTCATTTATTAATTACTTTCATTAAATTTGTTAAGTTAATTATTCTTTAATTAATTTATTAATTTCTGGAATTGCATCAAATAAATCAGCAACTAAACCATAATCTGCAAATTGAAAAATAGTTGCATCAGGGTCATTATTAATTGCGACGACGACCCTACTGTCTTTCATTCCATAAATATGTTGATTTGCTCCTGAGACGCCTACTGCCATATATAATTCAGGTGCTACAACGACTCCAGTTTGTCCTACTTGAATCTCATTAGGGGCATATCCAGCATCGACCGCAGCTCTTGTTGCGCCTAGTGCAGCACCCAGCTCATCCACCAAGGGTGATAAAACTTTATCGAAATTTTCTTCGCTTCCAAGAGACCTTCCACCTGATACTACAATTTTAGCATCGATTAATGCAGGCCTATCCGATTTATTTATTTTCTCTGACTTCCATCTTGTCATATTCACTGCTGGCGGAGTATCTTTTGAGATTATCTTGGCATCTCCACCATCTGAAGCGCACTCTTCAAAAAGACTTATGTGGATAGTAAGTAATTGGATAGGATCTTTGCTTTGTATTTTTGCATGGACATTTCCTGCGTATATTGACCTGGTATATACGTTATTACTCTCTATTTTTAGGACATCTGTTATCAATGATACGTTTAAAACTGCAGCTACCCTCGGCAAGAAATTTCTACTAAACCAGGAATGGGCCGCTAATATCACCTGATAATTTTTACTTAACATTTCTACAATTTTTGCAGCATCTTCTGCAAGGAGGTGTTCTAAGTGATCTCCATCAAGCCTAATAACACTGCTTAATTCTTTAATTTTTGCAGCTTTTTGTGCAACATGTTCGGTATTCTTACCCATGACAAGCAAGTCAACTTCACCGTTCCACGATTTTGCTGCCGAAATAACTTTAAATACCGAGTCATTTAGGTCGGACTCATTATGCTCCGCAATGACTAAAATTTTTATGTGGGTATCTATAGCTGTATCCCCTCGTTATCTTTTAATTTTTCTAGTAATTCTTTCACGCTACTTACCTTGATACCTGCCTTTCGAGATGGTGGTACTGAAACCTCAAGTAATTGAAGTTTTGTTGATGTGTCACTAGCGAGTTCGCTCGCCTTAATTTTCTCAATTGTTTTTTTTCTGGCCATCATAAGATTGGGTAGCTTTACGAAACGTGGTTCGTTTAATCTTAAATCTGCAGTTAGTACTGCAGGTATATTCATCTCTAGAATATTGGTTCCTCCATCTATTTCCCGTGTCACAATAAGCTTAGTTTTATCAATTTCTATCTTAGACACAAAGGTTCCTTGAGGATAATTAAGTAACCCAGCGAGCATTTGCCCAGTTTGTCCAGCATCACTATCAAGTGCCAATTTTCCAAGCAAAATTAAATCTGGCTTTTCTTTTTCTACCAAGCCCTTTAAAACCTTTGCTACGCCCAGTGGTTGAAGATATTCTTCACTTTCGATTAATATAGCTCGGTTGGCGCCCATTGCAAGACCATGTCTTAAAACATCCTCGTTTTTTGAATCTCCAATTGAAACGACAGTGATTTCAGTTGCCAGCTCTTGCTCCCTTAAACGAAGAGCTTCCTCTAAAGCATTTTCATCAAAGGGATTAATACCCATCTTTATTCCATCTATGTCGACATCAGAACCGTCACTTTTAGGTCTAACTTTTACGTTGTAATCTTGGACTCTTTTGATTGCAACTAATATTTTCATTTAATTATAGCTTTTTAAATTTTTCAAAGACCAAATTATACATCTTGAAATAGTTTTATCCTATTGATTGAATGTATAATATTTGTATTTTCCTAATGCTCTAAATTTCTAAATCTACTCAATTTAAAGAAATGTATTTTAAAAAAATGAACTGAAATGAGAAATGGAATACAAATACTTAATAACATTTAATCTTGTTAACTAAATATATCAAAACTTATGAATGATAGAGATGTAATGGAATATGATGTTTTAATTGTTGGTGGCGGTCCCTCTGGTCTCTCTGCTGCAATCAAAATTAAACAACTTGCCAAAACTGAAAAAAAAGACATTTCAGTGTGTCTTGTTGAAAAAGGTGTTGAAGTTGGATCTCATATCTTATCAGGCGCTGTCATTGATCCAATCGCCTTAAATGAGCTCATTCCTGACTGGAAGGAGAAAGGGGCTCCATTAAATACAAAGGTAAGTGAGGATAACTTTAGCTTGTTTAGCGAAAAAAATAATCTTTCAATTCCTCAAATCCTCATGCCTCCCTTAATGAGTAACAAGAATAATTATATTATTAGCTTAGGTGATTTGAGTTATTGGCTCTCAAAAGAGGCTGAAAGCTTAGGTGTTGAGATTTATCCAGGTTTCTCAGCACAAGAACCATTATTTAATGATCAGAATGAATTGATTGGTATCCTAACTGGCGATATGGGACGAGACGCTAGTGAAAATAAAACAAATAATTTTGTTCCCGGTATTGAAATACATGCAAAATATTCACTAATTGCTGAAGGAGCTAGAGGCTCTATTACAAAATTAATTGAACAAAAATTGTCTTTAAGAAAAAATAGCGATCCACAAAAATATGGATTGGGCTTTAAAGAGATATGGCGCTTAAAAAAAGAGAAGCATAAGCCTGGATTAGTAGAACATAGCCTTGGATGGCCGCTAAAAGATGACACTGGAGGTGGCTCTTTTACATACCACTATGGCGAAGATTTAGTTTCTTTGGGGTTCGTTGTTCATCTTGATTATTCAAACCCTTATCTATCCCCATTTGATGAGTTTCAAAAGTTTAAAACACACCCTAAAATAAAAAAATTGTTAGCTGGTGCTGAAAGAATAAGCTATGGTGCAAGAGCGCTTAATGAAGGTGGTATTCAGTCTTGGGCAAGCCTTGTCTTTCCAGGCGGAATATTTTTGGGCTGCAGTGCTGGTATGGTAAATGTGCCTAGAATCAAAGGAACGCATAATGCGATGAAATCAGGAATTTTAGCAGCTGAAGCAACTGTTGATGCCATCATCAATCCTTCAAAAATAAAAAATAGAAGGTTGGCATCATACAACGAGAAAATTAAAGGCTCTTGGATTTGGACTGATTTATATGCAGTAAGAAATATTAAACCTCTAATAACAAAGTTTGGTACTCGATTAGGTATGCTTTTTGGAGGCATTGAGATGTGGCTCGCCTCTTTTAAATTAAATCTTCCGTGGACACTCCATCATAAGAGGGCTGATCATGAAACATTAATGGATATTAATAAAGCAAAACCCATCCAGTACCCGAAACCAGATGGCATATATACCTTTGATAAGTTAAATTCGATCAGTTTGAGCAATATTGGCCATGATGCCAATCAACCATGTCATCTTAAACTTATTAATCAGGAAATACCTATCAGTTATAACTACACCAAGTATAATTCACCTGAACAAAGATATTGTCCAGCCGGAGTCTATGAGATCGTCAAGGAAGGTGACTCGATAAAACTTCAAATTAATAGCCAAAATTGCATTCACTGCAAAACTTGTGATATTAAAGACCCCAAACAAAATATAAACTGGGTGCCACCAGAGGGTGGAAGCGGGCCTATTTATTCAAAGATGTAACGCATTTATACCCAGTATCTTTCTACAGTAATATTTCCTGGCTTTGCTCTTCTATTTTTATTGAGCCCGAAACTTTTTAATACCTCTGTTGTTTCCTTTATCATTTCTGGGTTACCACAAATCATAAATTGTGAGTCTTCGTTAATTTCTATTTGAGTCGATTCTTGAAATTTTTTAGATGAAAGTCCTTCAGGTATTCTAAAATTAAAGGAGCCCTTAACCTTTCCTCTTGTCACAGAATTTCGATAGATGAATTGATCTGGGTAGCGTTGTTTCATTTCTGCTATTAGATCTTGATAGATTAATTCTTCAGCATATCTCACACTATGAATTAGGATAACTTTTTTAAACCTTTTCCATGGGATTGATGTTTTTAGTATTGCTAGAAATACCCCTAAAGCAGTTCCGGTAGCTAACATCCATAAATTTTCGCCATCGGGTATTTCATCTAATGTGAAATAACCGATAGCTTGTTGCATGACAGATACTTTATCGCCTATTTCTAGATTATGAAGTCTGGGGGATAATTTACCGTTAGGAATATTGACATAAATAATCTCGAGTATTTCATCTTTCGGGGCACTTGCATATGAATAGGAACGGGTAATGAAATCATCATTTACTTTTAAGCCGATCCTCGTGAACTGACCTGCTTGATGATTATTTATTTTTGCCTTGATTTTTAGTGAAGCTAAATTTTTTGTCCACTTTACATTTTTTAAAACTTCACCTTCTAGCCACTCTTCCATATAATTCTAACCAATTACAAATTTAACTAATGTCTTAACTTATCATCATTATACTTTAAATAAAAATCGCCTTCGTCGATGCATTTATCCTCTAAACCTATTATTATTTGAACATGCTTGATGATATGACCGAAAAAATAAATTCTATCCTGCCACAAACTCAATGTGGTAAGTGTGATTTCTCTGGATGTAAGCCCTATGCTAATGCAATTGTAGAAGGTAAGGCAGATATTAATCAATGTCCTCCTGGGGGTAAGACAGGTATATTAAAAATCGCGCACCTATTAAAAGTCGAGTATAAACCGTTAAATGAGAGCCATGGAGTTAGCAAACCAAGAGAAATAGCAATTATTGAAGAAGATAAATGTATTGGTTGCACACTCTGCATTTTAGCTTGTCCAGTTGACGCGATATTGGGTGCTAGTAAAAGTATGCATACAGTGATTTCAGAGGAATGTACCGGTTGTGAATTATGTATTGAGCCCTGCCCCGTTGATTGTATAAAAATGGAAACTCCCGATAGTGAAGACAGTGAATCAATTAAAGATAAAAGGTCTTCTATAGCTAGGTCTCGTTATGAATTTAAACAACAACGTGTTTTGAGAGAAAAAAATGACGATAAAGCTAATCGCGTAACCAATGCTGAAAAGAAACAGGCGATTGCAGCTGCTATGGCTAGATTAAAAATGAAGTAAATATGTAGATAAATCGTAACTTACATACAAAACTATGAACACAGAAAAAAGAAGGGCGATATTTACCCTCTTAAAAGAAAATATACCTAATCCAACTACTGAGCTAGTTTATCACTCAGCATTTGAACTCCTAATATCAGTTATTCTTTCTGCGCAGACAACTGATATTGCAGTCAATAAAGTGACAAAAAAATTATTCAGTATTGCAAATACACCCCTGTCTCTGAGCAATTTAAAAGTAAACAAAATTGAAAAGCTAATTAACTCTATTGGTCTCTACAAAAATAAGGCAAAAAATATTCAGGCGACAAGTTTGAAGCTACTAAAAGAATTCAATAGTGCAGTGCCTGCGAATCGAAAAGATCTGGAAAGCCTTCCTGGGGTGGGGCGTAAAACAGCAAATGTAATTTTAAATACATTATTTAATGAGCCAGTTATTGCCGTTGATACCCACCTCTTTAGACTTGCTAATAGGATAAATATCGCACCAGCTAAAACACCTCTGGCTGTTGAAAAAAGATTAACAAAATTGATACCGAATGAATTTTTAAGCGATGCGCATCACCTTTTAATTCTCCATGGGAGGTATGTTTGTAAATCTATTGCTCCTCAATGTGGTGATTGTGTGATTGAAAACTTATGTGAATATAAGAAGAAGGTGTTTTAAAATAAAGATTCAGCTCTTTCATCCAGTTTTTTCATAATCTCTTTTCTTTCGTCTTCTGTCATTAAAGCCCAATTTGAAATTTCATCAAGTGTTCGAAAACAACCCCTGCAGATGTCCTCGTTATCATACTGACAGACGCCTATGCAGGGCGTCGAAAATTCGTTATCGTCACTCATTACTTCAACGCCCCACAACAATGTTTGTATTTTTTTCCGCTGCCACATGGGCATGGCTCATTTCTTCCAACTTTTTTAAATTGTTGGTCATTTTTTTGCTCAGTTTCTTGGGCTTTTTTAACTTGCTCAGAATTTTTTTTGTCGATCGCAGATGCATCCTTTTCGTTTTTAACCTGAACAAGCATCAACACACGCGTACTTTCATATTTTATTGATTCAAGAAGTGCTTCAAATAAGGCAAATGCTTCTTTTTTAAATTCTTGCTTTGGGTCCTTCTGTCCATAGGCTCTTAAACCAATACCTTGCCTGAGTTGATCTAAGCTGGATAGGTGTGATCTCCATTGATGATCAATAATTTGAAGCATCGCCGATCTCTCAAAGTGATGAAGAGCTTCGGCACCAGCTAACTTTTCTTTTTCAGCATAAATTTTATTGGCTGTTTCATTAGTTCTTTTTACGACTTCCTCTATCGCAAGATTAGGTTCCTTTTTAAACCAACCTTTTATATCGATTTTTAAGTTATATTCACCCTGTAATTTACTTTCTAAGGCAGGTAGGTCCCACTGTTCTTCAATACTCTCGGGTGGCATGTAGTCATATATTGTCTGGGTAATCACATCCTCTCTGATTCTTGAAACTGTATCCTTCATACTAGTGCTGTCTAGAATGTCATTTCTTTGCTCGTAGATGACTTTTCTTTGGTTGCTTGGAACATCATCAAACTCTAATAACTGTTTGCGAATATCAAAATTTCTTGCTTCGACTTTTCTTTGCGCACCCTCGATTGATTTATTTACCCATGGATGCTCAATGGCCTCACCTTTTGGCATTTTTAATTTTTCCATGATTGATGAAACTCTGTCTGATGCAAATATTCTTAAGAGTGAGT
>Ga0233438_10002490_pt1 | contig 18348 bp, 15 predicted proteins | sample SI_123_September_FD_182720 | JGI IMG/M metagenome (GOLD analysis project Ga0233438, IMG submission 182720) | Seawater microbial communities from Saanich Inlet, British Columbia, Canada - SI_123_September2016_10_MG | ecosystem: Environmental > Aquatic > Marine > Inlet | place: Canada: British...
AATAATTAAATTCATTATGTGTTTTAGATACTTCGTCATGCCATTTATCGATTGTTATCACAAAAAATTGTTCTGACGTTGAATTTTCTTGAAAACAGAAATTTAAAGATTAGTCAAGCGTTAAGGCTCTACTTGAAATTTGGTGTTTCGCGAGATTTATGCAATTTGAAATAAATCTGTGAATTCTTAATTCAAAATTAATATAACCTGATATCAACAACGGAAAATATTGATAAATCTGAAAGTTATCTCCGGGGGAAGCACACGAAAGATTCGAAAGAGTTCGCGTGTTCCACGCTCAGCCTTTCTCGTGCATTTCTTCCAAAAAATCTCCGCTGGGTGCGGGGCTCTCCCTTTACCGAGACCGGGGACTAGGATTGCGAATACTAGGATTGCGAACAACAGGATTGCGAGAAAAAAAAATAATTAGGATTGCCAACTACAGGATTGCGAAAGAAAAAAATAATTAGGATTGCGAACAACAGGATTGCGAGACCCCAAAATTCATGCTTTTTTTTACCAAAAATAGAGGTAATATTTTTTGGGGCAGACCAGGATTGCGAAAACTTTTTAGACCAGGATTGCGAAAAAAAAAATAAGACTAGGATTGCGAGTTTTTTTTTTTGATTGCTGGACATGAAGCATCTTCCCATTTTGGCTATTCATCTTAAAAGTTGTTTTTAGTGACTTATCAAGAATTATTATAATAATTTGTACATATCAGAGTTAATTTTCAATAATTTCTTGCAGCGCTTGTTTTCCAGTAATAATGGCTTTCTGTATTGTTTCTTTTTCGTCTATGACTCTAATTGGCGGACCAGGGCATAAGTCTGTAATATTCAGTGGAAGATAAACTGAAACTTGTTATATTTGAATTGTTTTATTGTTTATTACTTGACAGTGTTTTTTTGTCCGTCGTGAATGGCATCTTTTATGGGTACGAGAATGATAGATAATTATATCGTTTATAATTGTCGCACTCCCTGAATTCTGTTGACGAGTCCAATCGTTGTTTGTGCGACGAGTCGTAGTCTGGCGATGGAAAATTTAAGCCTTAATGGTGTGGAAAATCAGTATTTTATATTTTTTTTTACATTTGTAACAATTTTATTAGATTTCTTCGTTCAAGCGCAGCGTAAAATGTATTTTGACAGGTTGTCTCGGTCATGAAGTCCGTTTCAGCCAAGATTTCATGTCGTGTCGTCTCAGTTACGTCGAGGTGTGTTAGCAGGGCATAAGTTGAACTCGTTGAATGAAAATAGCCTAATAAAATTAATCATGTAATTAAATATTAATTATTTTATTTACCTTGTTCTGATACGAGGGCATCCCATCGCTTGTTGATAATTGCTGTTATTGCTGCTGTTTCTGGATGCAAGTTGCCGAGTTTCGTTTTATATGTTGCGTCTTCTATTTGCTCTACGATTGATTTTCGTTGCAATTCTTTTGAAAGATCATTAGTATTTTTTTTTTTGTATAATGTACCTGATAAATTCAATGCTGCGTTGTCAAGGACGTGGCAAAATGCTACGTTTTCATTGGAAGAAACTACACAAATGAGATTGACGTGATTCATAATGCGCACTTACCAAATAGAATCCGCTTGAAGTTGTATTGTGTTCGTAGGTAGTAATTTAATGTTTCCATGCCAATCCATAGGAATTGTTTACATGAAGTGCAGTTTTTTGTATCGCCATTGCAGCATTCTATGACGTCTTTGTACTGCGTCAAGTTTATTTCAAACGCGAGCTAATTATAAGCTTATGTTAATGATGAAGCCGTACTTCTTTTTTGTAGTGACGAAAATCGTTTTTGGTGACAAAGGCTGCACCCGCGAATATCTTGTAACTTTTTTAGTTAATTTTGAGAATGGGGACTTACTGTCATTGGCCTATAATATTTAATCGCTGATCGAAAGTCTTGCGTTGTTTTTATTTCACATCGATCATATATGCCACTATGATGTTGAAATAGTGTCTCTCGAGTGTAATTAGTGCCATTGTGCAGTAAAAAGGCGACTGACTCTTCAGTTGGAAAAAAATCTTCATAATATTGATTGAGTGCATATACTAATAAACAAATCAAATAATTATATGACCATCGGTTATATTATTACTTTCTTTCTGGGTCTTCGTATACGTCATTGTTGTGCACATTTACAATATTGATCTAGTCGCCCTTTGGCGCTAAGGCTCGGGTTACCTTGGCCGGGCAGCGCACCCTGTCTTAAAAGAGCAAAAAAAAATTAGAAATAAAAACACTATTGACTTTTAAGTTTAATATTATCGATGATGATATTTTGTAACACACGTTATTTTGTTGCATTTGAAGAGATAAAATTTAAACATTTTACTTGCATTGATAAGAAGCATTTATTGAGAGAATGATGAAGTTGCATGGAGAATATACACAGAAAAAAAGAGCGCCTATGGATTAAATATGTAAGTAAGCTTGGAACTATTGCAGTGCATATCTTGTTTTTTTTTTGCCATTTACTGGGATTGCGATGATCCAGATTCAGGTTGGGACTGCGATGATCCAGATTCAGGCTGGGACTGGCTCTTGGCCTGTGGCTTTTTATTAAATTCAATAATGCTATTTTATTTTTTTGTTTATATATTTGGTATTTTGTCTGAATTTAACCTTCCTGTGAATCTTGTGCGGGGTTTTCGTCGGCATCGAACAATCTCGCTGACAAAATGAACGTGACGTGCCCTTGATCGTTTCCGTCTTGGTCCGTTTGAAGGACGTATGTGACGTTTATCAAGCCTCTAGCGGAGAAGCGAAGTACGACACATCGGTTGAGGTTCGTCGGTGCACTGAAGTGCGTGAGATGTCTAAATTTTTGTTATTCGTGGCCCATTATTTTTATTTACCGCAAATTGTAAGTCTGGGCGTAGGAACGCGTTGCTTGGACGAGTGTTGTCGCCTCGGGATGGACCTCATTGTTGACTACTGAGCGCAGTCTAAGGAATTCATTCTAATTTGCGATTATGTATTTTTTTTCGTTATAAGTGATTTACCTGTGCAACAATTTTGAGTTGATTGTTGCGAATAATCATGCGGCAGTTGTCGCCAGCGTCCTTCATGCGCATTACAGTTTCTCGGAATTCCAAACTGGGCATGTTAATCACAGCACTTAAATTTTAAATTGGACTATGCAATTTAATTATTATATATATGGATGAATTAATTGATGCATTACATGAAATTTTGGCGGGGGATCAGAAGCGGTTCGTCATCGATTAAGATGAGTTTGAATGTGTACCCATGTTCAAATCCCGATGCCTATGAATATATATTATTTTTTTGTTTCTAAATGTGTGTATTACCGCGTCGTAGAAGTTGAGGTCGATTGAATCAGGATCTTCCAGTTCGGTGCAGATTTCAACTTGTGCGTCATCTCTCATGCGGTTGATCAGGCGCGAAAACAGCTCAAAGTGCACTGAACAATTTTACCGTTGATTTGTTGATTCATTTATTTATTTACCTCCCAGTGCGAACGTTTTTGATGCTCGATAAGTTGAGAACATCGACTTGGGCATTGAAAACTCTACCATCGAAATTCGGGATGCACATAGTGACGTGAATTCCAAACTTGATTAGATTACTAATCTGGGTATAATTTTGCTAATTACCCAATGTCAGAAACGTAAATAACGCCACTGTTTATCATCGGCTTGCACGCGGCTACGACCCGCTTCAGAAGGCGATTTTCTGGGAGAACAAGCGAAAATCCGTTCATATCCTGAAATAAAAATCATCAAAATAATTAACTGATGTAACAATCAGCGATTATTGTTAAGTTTGTGCTCAGGGGTTTCAAGTAATGCTTCGATGTCTTCATCGTCGCAATCATCGTCAAAATCGTCGGTGGCAGCTTGGCCTGCTTCTTGATGTTGTTGGGATGCATTTGGCGTTTGGGTATTCGGATCTGCATTCCAGAGCTCCTCAAACGAGGGTACATCATTGTTAGGGCTTGCGGTGCTGCGATAGTCGACATCTGTCTCCATCTCGTCAAACTGATCAGCACTTGATTGCTCACTATGTACTGTTGACTGAGTGGGTGCCCGCAAGTACTATGTTTTGATTATTGTCTAATTTGTAATGTTAAATTAAGCTTACCCTAGCAATTTCACTCTGAATGAATTCTAAATGCCCATGCAGAGTTGCTTGGCTATTGCCTGTCGTGACAGCCATGTTAAGAAGTGCTTCTCGCATGTCCATTGATGCCGTTTGTAAGTTGTTTGTTCGTTCGGGGTGTCCCTGCGATTGATTGAGGGCCTAGAAGCATTTGTTGTTTATATGTATATTTATAATATAGATAATTCTTACATATTCGAGTGAGTCTATGGCATCATGGAGCTCTGATGCGCTCGTTCCTGGCGCTTGAGATGATTGCTTAATAGAATAATATTAATAATAAGATGCCATTAATTTTTAATTTTACCGTTTGCATTGTTTCATTTATGGATCGAATTAACTCATCTGCTGGACAATACCCGGTGCATAGCTTCGTTGACGATGATTGTACGACCGTTACGATTTCTGCCAAGAATGGTGGTTGAATGAAACCCTTGTCAGACAATGATTTTCTTTTTTTGATGTTTATAGTTTTACCTTGTCTGACGTATCGGAATCGTTGGCTCTGCACTGCTTGTTAATTCTTGTGTGGACGCCTTTGGTCATCTCGTAACACGCACTTTTGATTTGTTAGCTTTTGAATTTATGCAAAATTTACCGGCAAAAGACTAAGCCACAATTCTTACAGAATCCAATTGAATGATGGATGCATTTGCAATTGTTACATTGAATCAATGATCGCAACTGATCCATTTGACGTCTGAATTGTTTAAAGGTCGTTATATTAATTAATTAATTAATTAATTAGTTAATTCTAATAATGACAGATGTAATGACGCATTTTTTCTCAGAGAGCATACAAGATTCTGTCATACTTGTCGCTGAGTTCTGCCAATTTCGCCCGCAGTTTCTAAAATTTTATATTAATATACAATACTGCTCATTTAATTAATTAATTAATTAATTATTTACCAATGCATCGTCATTGGCATCTGGTACGATTGTAACGAGCACCCCTTCAATTTGATCTTTATTTCGCGCATATCCATCGATTTCAACGTAATCGTCGAGCTAAAATAAAGTATTAATTATTTTTATCTAATGTAATGGATCTAATGGCGTGTTTTTACCTCGAAATTGGTAAAGAGATCCAAGTGTTCGGTGGTTATGGCAATTCTTGAGACCCCGTCATAAATTTGAATGGACGAGTCATTCTCTTTCGCAGTTATGCGGCCCATTATTCGGACTGCGGCGTTAATGTGCTTGAAATTTGATATATAACGGCGTTTAACGTGGAATGATTACCTTTTCGAGGTTTGTGGCACATACTGTGCGTCTTGGCTTGCTCAGTATTTCATCAAAGTACCACTCCAAGTCCACATTATTTCCTTTCTTGTGCACAATCGTAGTTTCAACCTTTTTCATGATATGTTACCGCTCTGAAAAATTTTAAGATATTTTTTGTTGATTGAGTTGCGGTAATTAATATACAATGCAAATGATGTACAAATGTAATTTGATTGTGCTCATTCGTCATCGAGCAAATGTTGCTTGCATTCACTCAAGTTGTGACTTGTTCCAACGGAGTGGCCAAGCATAAGATTTAAAGCAGCTAAAAAAAAATAAGTAGTATAACACACTAGGTTTTATTATAATAATGTCTGTATATAATATTAAGGATTGACAAAGGTCTCAGAATTAAATGTTTTATAACTTATTATGTATACCTTTGTAAAGCACTTTTATTCGCCCCAGGCCTTTGTATTTTGGCAACTGAGACACTTAAGTAAATTGATAATTTATGATGCACCGTGATTTATAATTACTTAATTGATATAAGGTAATTTGGCCGGTTAGGTTTATGCGGGCAGTGGAGAGCTCGTGAAATGATTGCATATCATTGAGCATTTTTGATCCGAATTGACGCAAATCAACAGGGAATCCACGTTCTAAGCAAGTTGCTGCTAGGTTTATGGCTTCCCCCACGGTAATTTTCATCGTACTTAAAATCGTTTTGATGCCAGTGTTGTTTTTATGGAGACGCCAAAAGTATTCTTCATTTGTGTCGAGATTCGAGTGTCCAAATGCGTTTTTCATTTTTCGTATTTTGGCATAATTTTCAACGTAATTGGGATTCCTGAATGTAATAAATAAGACATTTTTTGAGTCGTTTTACTAACTTATCTGATTCACCATCATCAAGATCGCCGCGAATGTTATGCTGGTTACAAAAGTCATCGATTTCGTGAAAAATAGGACTGATATGACGAGCATGCAGTTCGGATACTCTGAGTACCAATGCACCTTAAGAATATTATAGTTATTTATTAATAGGATTAAATAACCTGTATTAGGTGAACGTGGTCGCTTTTTACATAGCTCCATGATGTCCTCTTGTGACATTTTCATATCAGTATATGTATTGTTAATTGCCTGAATCTGTTAAGTACCGTGTTTGTTGCAATTATTACCCTCAGCTGGCGGAAAAGTTGATTCAAAAGAGCAATTTCGTCGTCTGAGTAGTTATATGCGTCTTCTTCGATTGGCATTAGGCCACCGGATGCCGGTCCTTGGACAAATATTAATTTTAATTAAATAATGATTAATTTACCTTGAAAGAAATTGAGCATGGTTTCGAGAGTAATGACTGGCGCGACGTAATAGATTGTTGGCTCTCTTTCAATAGGATCGTATGATCGTACAAACTGTCAAGTGGGGTTTACAAAGTGTAATACATTTGGCGATAGTTAAATTTATGCAATATGCTGTAAACCCAATGCGATGGTGTCAGGACAGTTACGTGGATAAAAAAATCGTATTTGTTGTTTGTTCTCAATACCTTCCTAATTTGAGATCATATGCGCGAGTTTGTTATTTTATGTGATACCTTCCATAGTCGGTTGTGTAGATTACCGTTTTTCTTCCAACTGCTTTTTTTCTGCCCATTTTTTTTCCTGACGCTATTCGGAAATTAAGCCATCCGTTCGTGCAAGCTGCATTGAGGAGTACTGACACATATTGCTTGTCGAACATTGAATTCGCAACTATTAATATATGAGTTAAAATGCGTTGTAGGGGGAACTCACATGTTCCTGTGCCAGAAAACTGCTTTTTGTAAATCTCGGTTAAGCCCATTTCTGTGTTAAGCATCTGTAGGACCATTTTAAATTCGGGATAGGCGTTGTGCATGGTGGTTCTAAAATATGTGTTGGTTTATCTGATCTTAGTTGATTAGTTATTACTGATAAAACTCATATTCTGGGTCCACTTTCGCATTTTCTGTCTCTTCGGCACAGTTGTGGCAGCATTTGCTCGTTTTGCATACGGACGATGTAACTCCAGGTCGAAAATAGTGAAGTAGTTGTTGTCGTATGCACCAGCGCGAGGTCAGCATTGTCAGGATGTGGAAATTTCCTAGTTTTAATTGTTTATTCACTTCACACGTTGATATAATTTACCTTTATATAAATCGATAAGTGCTTCTCTCGTCAGCGATTTGGCTTTTTTCCTCAATAAAAGTTGAATGTAGGTTAAATAAGTTTAATTACAGTTGTCGTTTATGCAGATCACTGGGCTGAAAAAGTGTGATGGCTTGAGCTGGTTTACCATCTCTTCCCGCGCGACCAGTCAATTGCGAAAATAAGCTCATGTTTTCGGGAGTGTCCGCAATTATAACTGTACGTATGTCCGGTTTGTTTAATCCTATCCCAAAGGAAACTAAAAAAAAATGTGCTTATTATAAGGTTAGATATAGGACGTTTTGATTGGTGTGCGTTCGAAACAACCATATTTAATTGTGATTAGAACTTACGTGTCGCGAATACTAGCTTCATGTTGTTGTTGCTAAACTCGTGGAATGCTTGTTCTCGCAGCCGATTCGCCTCATGTGATTTGTCGCTCGACCCTACATAAATTCCAATTGTGCCGCTGTGCATAAACTCGGAAAAACGCGTATAGTGCTCTCGTGCAGTCGCCGCCAAAGTGGTATATACGACCATTGGCTATTTAGTTTCGGTTATTCGAAAATTACATGTGATGTACTTACTTCAATAGGTTCATAAAGAATGCGTCCAGTCAGTCTGCATTTTATTTCTTGGAATAGATGCGATATGTCGGTCCAGAGGTCATTTGAACGCAATTCGGCCGTATACTTAAATTTTTATTTAGTTTTGCGTATAAAGCGTAAGTTACCTTGATGTTGGTACGATCTAGGCAACCATGAATTACAGCTGGAGATCTCATGCCCAGCATTGTTGCGACAACACGCTTATTTCATTTTTTATATTGCAATTTTAAACTCTAACCTGCATGTCATAAGTAGCAGTTGCAGTAAGCGCCAAAATTGGTACATCTTTTAATTCTTCAAATGCGTCTCTAATTCCTCGTATGTCTTGAAACGTGGGTCGAAACGATAGCCCTTGCTCGGCAACACTAAAATTGTAAATTTGTAATTTTGAATTTGATTAACTTACAGGTGACATTCGTCCACAACGATTGCTACTACATTTGAATGTTTTGCAATGTGCTCGAGTCGCGCCGATTGTGATTTTATTGCCTCCGGAGTAAGATAGAAGGCCTTGCTTTTGCGCACGGTGTGGTCGAACTGGACATACGACACGTAGTTTCTAAATCAAATGGTTAATTAAAGCTGGAGTGATTTTGCTTACGCAAGTTTACTACAGGGTATGCACTGCCGTCGTAAACTTCGGATTTGGTCTTCAAGTAGCGCCAACATGGGGCTTATTACGATGACGCAGCTGGGCCCCTTGACCAAATAAGGCGCTAGTTGATACAATAATGATTTGCCAAAACCCGTCCCAAATACACCAAAGACGTCATCGCCCTAAAATCACAAAAAAAAAAGTTATTTTTGTGCCAATATATCAAAATATAGCAATATTTTTATTTTTTTATAATTGAATTTATCAAGAAGTTGTTTTACCTTGAGTACTCGCTTGATTATATCTAATTGTAGGGGTTTGAAATCAACGAGTCCGAATTTTTTTTGAAGAATCCATCGGGCAAATTCGTCGAATCGATCGTCATACACATCAACGTGTTCATCGTATGGACTATTTACGAGATAGTCAGGTAGTTGCGTTCTTCTATATTGTTCATCTTCCTCGTTGAGGCTTGCTTGACTTAAATTTCGATTGAAACATTATGTTATATAAATGTATGAACCTCAATGATTGGGATAGGCGCTCTTCGTTGATTTCGTCACTATCATCAATTGTTTCGTTGGGCAGTTCGTTTATTTCGTCTGCATATATGTCGTCATTTGGATCAACTTCATTGACAAGATCAACTTCCTCGATGATTTCATTCTCATTAAAATCATCCAAGATAACTCTATCGCGCTTTTGTGAACGCAGTAAGGGCCGATTTGACATATCTGTAAATAACGAATTTTAATATCATTGAAATTAATGCATTTTAACTAATTATTTGGTACATGCAAATTATCGCGGAGCAAATTTGGTGTCGGAATAACACCAAGAGTCAAAACATCTTCGTACCATCGACCTAAATTTTATATTATTGAATTCAACTATAATTAAGTACCTCGCATCACTAAGACAGTATGCGCATTGAACTCTAGTTTTTCGACTGCCTTCTCGTTGAGCTCTTCGTCCGGTGCCTTACCCGTGTCATAAAAGGCCAAGTTATCTTTATGGATATTATTACCATTCAAATTAACTTGTGTTCTCATACCAGCTTCAACGCGCTGCGAAAAATATTCTTGCATGCGTGAGTAGGATTCGTAGGACTTCACCATGAAGATAGCACGCTATTGTTTTTTTTACAATACGCATATAATGGATAATAATTACTTCTCGGGGGCGATAAAATTCTTTATCCGCAGTCGTGACTTTAACGAACAGTCGACTTAATTTGGTATTTATTTAGGATTAGTCGTTAGTCAAGTACCCGGCAAAGAAGGCGTCGAGGTCAGTTGGAGGCATTGTTAATCGCGTGACTTCCGCTCCTATGGAAGTTAGTATGCATGTTATTGTGTTTTTTTACTAACCTAGCATTCCAAAAAATGCAACTGGACGAGGCAGACGATATTCGAATTGTTCGCGAAGTGGATCTGCCAATAACCAATTGACATAGGGGTTTTCTCGATTGGCCATGATTATATGCAACTGAATTAAATAAAATTAAATGATGATTTATGACCCACTCAATCATGTATATTGCAATTCTCTTATTAAATGTCACAAATTGATGCGTAATGTTTCTTTGTGTTTATCTGCGACGTGAGCAGATGGGCGCAATTGGTGGAAATTGCTATTTCATCTGACACAAAAATTTGAAACGCAAGTTTGTTTTTGATTGCGCGCGCGGGCACTTTTCCACACTACTTAAATTGCGGCAGGTTTAAAATATTTTTGTGAACATGCTGGCGATTTGGGCATATTTGAATAATTATGACTTTAGTAATACAATATTAATTGAATTAGCGAGGAATTATTGATTCAGTTTTGCTAATGCTTTTTTTTTTTGATGCGATAGTAAATATGAAAATATACTTGACACATGGTTTAGTACTGTTTCAATTAAATTTATTCGAATTTGGAACATTTGGATGGGAACTTAGAGCAGCAGATTAATTTAAGCAAATATGGTGGAAAAAAAGAACTTGTATCTGTACAGAGTTGAAAACATTAGGTTTTGAAATTGAAGAACTTGGTTAGCTGGAACGCAAAATGGTGTCGAGAATCGTTTGATATGTACAAATAAGGCATCGTGTGCGCATCTTTAGAAGAACAGCGAAGAAGGCACACATCGGTACTTTGCGGATTTGTCATCCTTGAGCTGTCTCGGGATGGCGCAAGCGTCGTACCACAGGTCGATGTCGGGCTCTGCTGCGCCTGCAACGGCAAGAACGAAGTTCCCGCATGAGAAGCTTCGCGCGTTCTTGTCCAGAGAGAACAAGATTGCACTCGCGATGCTGGAGCAGGAGCAAAGCTCCTTAGAGCAGCGAGGTGATCACGTGACACAATCCCTTGTTCTAGAAAACGCATATTTGTTATTAAAATGTAAAAGTTGATGCAGATTTTTGAATATTTGCCCAAAATAAGCTAATTCTAGAACGATATTTTTTGTTTTAAGACAAGATTTGTTGATAGGAGCTCATCTAAAGTTGATTTTCTCTAATAAATCCGAGAACAATGTCAACTTTTTGCTTCTTTATCGCTTTCTTTTTCGCCCACGATGGATTGCGCTCTACTTCGAACGCCAATCGTGTAAAATCAGCGGGATGGTGAATTGGTTTCGTATGCTGAAGTTCTTTCCTAGCAAGTTTTGTTATATTGCTTGTTTAACTTAATCTTACACTTTGTATTTCCCGCGCCTTTCTTCAACGAAGAATGTTTTGCATTGAGACATGCATTCGGCGTTATTTGTACCTGGAGATGGAAAGAGGTGAACCAAGTCTTCAATATCTGTAAGCTCATTTGCTTCTAAACCAAAAGATATTCTTAAGTGGTAAATTTTCAAAACTACCTAATGTGGATAAATCGCTAGATCGCGAGAATGGACATGATTCTGCTCCGTTTGACTCTAGTCTCAATATACATCCATACGACCTATATTGCTTCCGCGTTTTTATCCACGCGAGAGACTTCTTTAATCGCTTTTCTTTCTTGACCGTTAACATAGGTGTAACTCGACATAGATACTCCTGAATGTCTTCGGCAGATAGCGTCTGCGAGAGGAAATTCAATAGAATAACCTGTTCCTAAATCACCGGTTCAATATGCACTAGTTATTTTGCATAAAAAAAATTTATATGATTGCTTACAGTATCATGCAAATCTGGCCATATCTTCGATTTTTTGACAATTTGGCGCATACAAGGAGGGAATGCGGTGATGTTTCGAGATAAATATGATGCAGGAGACCAATATGACGTTTTCAGTGTCGGTGAAATGACTAACGGCGACAAAGATAGTCCCGAAATGAAGGCCGCTTGAAGTATAGTGTATCAAAATGAAACGCGCAATTAGTATTTATCTTACCCATATTATTAACCGACATAATGTAATTTCTTGCCCACTCTGGAAACTGACAGTTTGATTGCATTGTGCAAATATTGACTGATTTTGCGATTTGCATCACTGATGTTTCGTAGAAAAATACTTAATTTTAGAATTAGATTGAAATTTTGATCTGAACTTACCGTATCCTGACAATTTATACACGTCATCGGGAAGCAGCAGCTGATCACATGCCAAAATTGGCAGCGATAATATCTTCTCCGGGCTAAATGTCAATGGAGGTGAAATCCAGAGTTCGAAGAACTCTAAATATATGTCAAAAGCGGCCATGTTAACCATATGGACCCTTGACAATCGTTGGCACAGCTACTTCATTTTGTTTGCGTATTTCCTGATATATGTTAGCGTAATATTGATCAATCGTTTACCTCGATTGTAACTGCTATGTCTCGTGACGAAGCGTATGCTATTCGCAGGTCGAGAAGGGTTGACTCCATTTTAATTAAAATTGCGCGAACGGAGCCATATTCTTTGAGATTTTATCAGCCATTTATAGTTAACAAACTTTATTCACCTGCGAAATTAAGCAACGCCAATCTTGAAAAATTGTCCAGACTGGATTGAATACTTGTATCAATAAAAGAAAGGCTTGTTAGTGGTTATTAAATCAGGGTTCTTACTAGTAACGGCAAAGAATATTTCTTTGAGGTGACAAGGCAGCGAATTTTCGATATATGCACCAATTTCGGCTGTATTATCAAGCCGCAATTTGCCAAGATCGGCCAGTTTTTGCGTCTGCAAAAGTAATTGACCCCTAATTTGGTGTATTTTTGACGTTTTGGATGTTTAAACCTTATGTAGACAAGCGAAGCGAGCACTGCTGGCCCCATCTCAGCTATCTGCTCATTGATAACTATTACCGTTAACCTAGGACCATTTTTATAAAATTAGTGTTATATAATCTTATCATATAAATATAACGCTTCCTTTATCGTCAATTATTGAGGAACATTGAGGATTAGGTTTATTATTATCAAATGCATTCCACAGCTTGATAGCTTTGACAAGATCGCCACTACAATACATCTAAAATTAACAAATTGTTCTAGAGTTAACTGGTTATTGCGTCATGATTACGTAACGCATGGACATTCGAGTTTTAAATAAACAAACAGTCCAAAATGTTCTAGAATTTTATATTATTTATTTACTGTGACGATAATATCTTAATTTGCAGAAAAAAATGATTCTAGTTGAGCAATTTTGTTGATGAATGTTTCTGATTTTCCTGCTGCCACGCGCGCCTTGCTACAAAATTCTGCGAAATGGTCGATTATTTCTTGGTGATGTCTATCGCGATAAAGATGAGCATTTTCTATGAGTTTTTGCGTGACGTATTCATTGGCGGGCAGTGAACAAATTGCCCGAGATGCTTGAGTCCATCGTTCATGCGCGTCCAATTCGCGGAACCTTAAAAGTATTTATGCTTTACATGTCGCAAATTATGTCATTACCATCCACAAAATTTGTCGATAATCTGTCCAAGATGTCGTTTGTTCTGCCCAAGTATCTTTAGCAGAAATACGAGTATTTTCTTTATGTCGCCGTGTGACGCGTTTTGCTCGTATAGTTTGAATATAATATCTGACATATTATTCAAAAGAACGGTACCACAGGAAACAATTTCGCCAAAAAAACGCGTTGCTGCATCTTTGATCGCATCATTTTTGTCGATTGTTAGATATGATACGTACACGAGGCGCTCGTTGAGCTAAAATGTTATTATTTGTATATTTAATAGTTTTACCTTAATGAGATTTTTTGATGCGAGTTCACATATCGTTTCAAGGCAAAGTTTTTTCATTTCATCGGACGCTATTCGTACTTTTTCAAAAATACATTTTGTCCACGGTTCAATTATGTTCGGGTGCCGCACTAATAGATCTGGAAAACATGCAAGAATCGATTGTTCTATTGAGCTTGAACTTGTTTCCATAAATGTTGAAAAAAGTAGAGGTGCTGATGTTCTTGCGTGATAATCACTTGCAGCCATCATTTTCATCAAGCAAATAGTAGCAGAGCACTGAACGTGAGGTGGCCACTGATCCAACTTCCGTATGATGGTCTTTGAAAGTTCAGCAATTTTTAAAAAGGGACCACTTAACAATTTATGAGAAGTATGTTATTAAATATTACCGTTGAAGCTCATAATTCGCCTGATGTAGTATCTGCTCCGATGGCTTTGTGTGATCATCTATGTTGCCCACTAATTCCGCAAAATCTCGAATTGGGCTAACCGATTCAACTTTATTTATAGTTTTCTGAAAAAAAAGTAAATAAGTAAATTATAGCAATACATTGTCACTTACAATTCTGGGAATTACGGTCAATGTAACCCAAATAACCAAATGTAGGGCATGGTGCCCTGCCACCTGGAGAGCATTCGACAGCGAAGGACATGCTACGTCGGCAGTAAATTTTTCATCTAAAATATAAATTATATTGCTATCAAAAGGTGTTATTATTATAGCTAGTATTATTTGAGCGGTCGTATGTTTTTTTTACGTACTCTTAGTTTGCTGCGCAATTTTGAGGTTTGATATAGCACGCTTCATTGCGACTGTCACAAGTTCGGAGACTTGCATTGATGGATTATCACTTTTTTTTTGGTTTGTTGTGACTTTTTAAAATTATTCACATTGTCAGCGTCAAACTTTCCTCATAGAATAATACATTCTTACTGCAGCCAAAAGCATATTATCCAATCCCGTACAGCAATTGGTCCTCAAAAGTGCGTTTATTTTCGTGGAGGCCGACGTGAAGATGTCATCGTATGCAATAAATGTACTGCTTGACACGAGAGTAGGTGAATTCTGGCGCAAATTAGTTAGTGTTCGAAAAATCTCAGTTAATATAACTGGATGACACTCCGGTTCTTTAATGACACAAATAAGAGATTTTATAGTCGCATCGTCGAGCTTTTCAGGTAGACCATTAGATTCCATTTCAATAATAGAGATAGCAGCTGCACGAAAAAAAACATCAGCGTAATAGTTTTCTCCTCGTCTGAACGCAAAGCTCCAAATTTCATGACGCATATCTTCTGATATTCCAATTATTTGGACCATTTTTGCAATTGATGCTGCTTCAGCAACGGAGCTACCCTTGACCAGTTGCACAAGTTTCTTGGCTGCCTCGTAACCATTCAATTCTTCGTTGAAGTATATTTCTTTGTAGCACCGTAAGACCAATTCGCTTATTGTATGATCATGATTCCATACATGTGTTATCATTTTTTTGAACCCGTCGTGACTTCCTTCCGCAATATTGATAACGGTTAATTGATAAAACCAATTTATTGCCAAGATAGTATCAGACGAATGCACTGAATTTAAATGTTGTTCCAGAATAATTGTGGATCCTCGTGCGATACAGGTCATTAATGATTCGCAATCTGTCAGTAGAAGTGATAGCGTGCGGCGTGTCTCTGCAATGGCGGCCAATGTAACCTGGTTTCGCAAAATAGATATATTTACTAGTTGAGGGATAAGCGGATTGTTGGTGATGACATCAATGAATGTATTTACTGCAGTTTTGCGCACAAGCGAAATTCTGTCATCAAAACGCTCAACAATCTTCCCATAAAATTTGCCAACGTGTGGCAGCGGGACCTCTCGAATTATAGTCGTAAACATTTTAATCGCATGCGAACGAACATATGAATTTCTATCGTGAATATGATCACATATAATCGCAAATGCACGGTCCTTGGCGTTAATCGACGATTTAACCTGCTCGTCGTCACTCTCGTCGCTCATCGCAGCCATCTCGGGGCGTTCGAAGGCATTATTCTTCCCTTTTATATCTTCGCGTATTTCATTGATATATATTTCGGCCATTATCGACAAGCACATTTCTCGGATAGACCCCTTATCATTTGAATCGACTAAGTTGTTTAATTTTAGACAAATAGCATTTTTACCTATAATTTGCTCCACCATTCCAATGAGAGACGCAAATATGACGGGGCGTTTTCGTGCGAGCAATGCACACATTTTGACAAGGCCGGGCTGAGAGGACGATGCATCCATCATGTTTATTTCAACTAATATAGCTGATAAAAGTCGCCTTTCTCCAAATTCAGCTGCCCATGCCAATATTCTGTCAGTTAAGAAATTGACATCGAAGTCTCCTCTACGCGTAAAATTCAATAGTTTCTGGATTAAATCTGTTAGTCCCGTAATCGCCATCGTCTAAATGATAAATTAATGTAACTTGGGACGTTATATGATTACCTTTGAAATAATTGACGTTGTGCTCATAAAAACATCCTTCATGTCTCGATATTTTGATAATATCATCCATGCAACATTTGACAATAAAGTTGCCCTGTCGTGCGATAATTCTGAGTGAGCACAAAGCATTTGCAAATGCTTGATCCAACGCTTCGTGTCATTTTGGTGCTTTTTTGGCGCTGACGATATACAGAAAGCCTTGATTATAAATTGACAAGTCAGAAATGCCAATTTGTGGAAGTTGTCTAATCCAAGATACGCATCAGAGAAACTTAAGCATGAGTTGTGTTCAGGAATGCATAATTACTTGTATATACGATGAATTATATCGGCCAGAACTTCCCTCGTTGTACCCTTTAAGTGATCGTAGTGGTTTATTGCTGAGCAAAGTATGTCAAATACCAACGACACTGTACACGAGTCGCAGCCACGCTCACTTATTTCGTTTTTTGTGATTATGAGTTGAGTCTTAATGGCATTTAGTGTGTATTTGTTGACGCATTGAGTTTTTATCATATCGTCGCACAGAATTCCATCTGGAATTACCCATGGCATTCTTAATCAATCGCATTATGTTTTATGTTTACACTAAAATTTGCGATTAAATGAATTGAGACGTATATCAAAGCAGTAGTATTTAATATAATATTTTTGTTTATTCTTAAAACTCGATTGGTTGATACACATGGTTTAAAAAATTGTCAATTGATTCAGGGAAAGCATTTAATACTGAAAATGTGGGTTTTTTTTTGCTGACATAAGAATATTGCTGCATTTTGGTATTCATAGGCTGATTACGGTCGCATTGTTTCAACTACAAATCGTCTTGGGCTGTCGCTGCTTCTTTCGAGTGGGACCATGATGCCATTGAGTTGCTTAATTAATAAATCATAAATTCGAATAAGAAAGAACCTTTAAAAGTGGCGTCAGGTATCTTGCCGCTTGCATGTTGTTGTCAACGAGGTTCCTGTCCTTGCTAAGTTGACTGCTGGGTTCGCCAGGGTCGCACATTCGCTAAGCATCAGAACGCAAAAAAGGGCCATTGACAAAAAACCAAAGGACACGAATAATAATACGCATAAAGCAAAGAAAAATTCAATTGCATGGATATTGTTTAATTATGTGCGATGCATATCATTTTTTTTTAAGCATATAATGATTCTAACTTCTTTGTGTAATGAGTGTTGATATTAATATTCAAATCAGAATATAAATATAGTGCAAATGGGTCTATATGTTACACATTAATGATTATTTGCGTTCCTCGTGGCTTGCGTTTCGGACTATTGCGTTTCTCGCGGTTCAAATTGTTTTTTGACAAAATTATTATTAGATTATTATGATTTGCTAGCAAATCTCGAAAAAAAAAGTAACGTCCCGAATGTACTGCCCTGTCGTTGCCGTAGTTTTTATCAGAACATAGAACATTTGATGTTCTATAAAGTTCACTACTCCAAGCGAGAAGCGTGTTTCCTATTGTGTCAAACGTATCCCCGAGATCGGCGACATCTAAACAGGGTTTCTCAATTGATTAAATATTGGCCTATTCGACGCACAGTCGAGTGCATTTTGGCGACTGAATACCGAGCCAAAATAGCGGTGCTTATCCAATAGTAGATATGATTTTTCAAAAAAAAAATGGTAATTAAGAAGCCATTTATCTGGAGATCTTGGCAAATCTGGTGCAGGGTCACTATGACGTATTCTATTGACTGGGTTTGTATCGTACTTCGATGCATTTATGCACTCAGCCACATTTTTTTGGAAAATTGATATGCATCTGATTTTCAAGTATTCGTCGGAGTAGTGAAAGCTGTCATCCGTTTCCACTACACGTAATTGCCAAGGTACCATTTGGTCGACAGTGATTCTAAATGCCATGTGTATTAGGTGACAATATATTGACATTTCGGTATAGTTTTAGGTCGACAAAAAAAAAACACAATTAAAGTTAAGGATAGATA
>Ga0233438_10002493_pt1 | contig 18338 bp, 12 predicted proteins | sample SI_123_September_FD_182720 | JGI IMG/M metagenome (GOLD analysis project Ga0233438, IMG submission 182720) | Seawater microbial communities from Saanich Inlet, British Columbia, Canada - SI_123_September2016_10_MG | ecosystem: Environmental > Aquatic > Marine > Inlet | place: Canada: British...
TTTTTTCTTCGGCTTCAAAAAGGCTTTTAGGAACCAATAAAGGAAAGTAGGCGTTTTGATGTCCAGTTTCTTTGAATTTCTTATCCAACTCAGCTTGCATTTTCTCCCAAATGGCATAACCATAAGGCTTGATTACCATACACCCACGTACTGCAGAGTTTTCTGCTAAGTCAGCTTTAGTAACCAGTTCGTTATACCATTTGGAATAATCTTCCGATCGTGTTGTAAGTTTTTTTGACATTATTTTGAAATAGAATTAAACTATATGCTCTTTAAAATATTGAGGTGTAAAATTAATTGTTTTCATTTTGTTTTACCTAAAAAAAAGAATGTTATGTGATTTTATCAACGGGAGTGAATCTTGAGAAATGGTAAAGTGAAATGATTAAAACATAAGGACATACTTTAACCTCTGCGTTTTGTGTGTTATTTTGGATAGAATATTCAGTAAATTTTGATCAGCTTACATTATAACTGCATTGCTGTATTTCAAAAAACTGTTTACTTTTTCAACAACCAACTACTCGACTGGATTTTATCGCCAAGCCCATCGACCAAGGATATTCCCAATTGATCACAAATCGGTCTTTCGGGGATACTATTATTGTTTTGATCTCCACCGTTGGCAAAACTTAGTTCATATTTTTTACCAAAATCTAAAGCGATCTTTTCAATGGTTTTACACACTGTTCTGTCCTGATCTATTGAGAGTATACAATGATCTACCAATTTTATATTGGATACTATAAAAACACGTTCTGCTTCTTGCTGAAACTCTTCTGAACCTTTCAAAGCTCTTTGATGATCATTGTTAACAATCACAAATAACGCATCTGACAGTGCCTTAGCATTAATTAAATATTCGATATGCCCTTTATGGATGGGGTTAAAATATCCTGAAACAATTATTCCTTTTTTCTTACTCATCTTTTATAATTTTATCTACCGAAATCGTCTTGTACTCGGATGATGTCATCTTCATCTGAAGGGTTATTTTTGTCGGTGTGTTGCCAAATCTCTGCTACAACACAATGATTATCTAAACCGATCAATCGATGCCGTTCTCCTTGTTTTAAAACAATTTGATCTCCTTCGTCATATACTTTCATTTCGGTTTCAGTATCGTTATCGCTTCTCACAATACCCGCTGAACCTTGGAATATTTGCCAAATTTCTGCTCTTCTATTATGATACTGCCAAGACAGCCTGGATTCTGGTTTTACTATTAAAATCTTAGGACTCAGCTTCCCTCCTATTTTTAGCGTTTCCACATGCAGCCCATCAAAAAAGTGATTAGAGAATTCTTGAGCTTGGGTTTCGTCAATGACTAAAAACCCTCCCCAGGGTCGATCAAAATCTTGAGAAGTGATTTTAAAACCTAAGGAGTTGATGAGTTGTTCAGATTCTTTAAACATTCTTTTTTATAGATTATACCAGCGTTTCTGATGAAGCTCTGGTGGTATAGATAGATCTGAAACTTAAGCTAATGTAACGTGATCTTTGCAGTTTATTTAAAAATTTAAAGCTATTTGTTTTTGAAAATCAATTGGCACCATTAGAAAATAATCTTTTCAAAAAAAATATTTACGTTTATTAAAAAACTAAAATTCAGTGGTCTAACGCTACAGCAAAAGTAAGGAATTCAGTTAAAATTCAAGTATTTTTAGAGTATTTCATTCTAGATTCAACTATAAAAAAAGGGTGAATCACAATTTAATTTAGACTAAAAAATTGTCGTAGCTATGCGGGTGTGACCACTAAATAAAATGATGTTTATTTGAGTTTAACACTTCAAAACCAATTGAAGAAGGTATAGTAGTCTAATAATTAGTGTGTTTTAATTATATATTTTTCTGGCACAGAATTTGAATTAAAATAAATTGAACCACAAGTTGTATCTCTTTTAATTTACTTTTGTTACAACTACTAAAACTGAATGTTATGAAAAATCATCCATTTGCTTCAATCTTAAGAACTATGTTTCTTATTGTTTTTTCTATTTTCCTATATTCTTGCGGTAGTTTTCAACCAACCTCCTACTATGCCGCTGATGGTATTTACGGAAGTGAGCAACAGGTGCAAAACACTCCCCAAAGACAGGCTCCAAAAACTACAGGTTACTCTCAATATTTTGATGAAAAATCTAAAGAATATGCATGGGACGAAGCCACTGGAGATGTATACTTAACCGATACCGACAACTATACCGGAAATCCTCCAAACTCAGCACAAGTGCCCCAAGGTCAATGGGGAAGTGCACCACAAAGCACCAATGTGTATGTTGTTGGAAGCCCTATCGATAATCGTTTTAACTACCTAGGCTACGATCCGTATTTCAACAATGGCTTTCGTTTTGGTTACGGAAACTTTGGAGGTGGTTTTTACGGTAGTTTTGGAGGAGCTTACAATCCCTACCGCTGGGGGTTTTACAATCCCTACTATGCTCCCTATGCCTATGGTTTTTACAATCCATATTCCTTTGGAGGTTATTTTCCGTACAATCGATACAACAGATACAATCGTTACAATAACCGATATTTTAATCGCGTAGCTAGAAATAGTGTACAACCAAAAAGAAGAGCCTATTCTAATTCTAGAAGAGGTTCATCGAACACTACAAGACGATCCAACTCCAATGCTTCAAGAATATCTGGCACTTCTGTACGTCGAGGAAATGTTGGTTCAAGAAGCACAAATTCAGTAGCACGAGTTCCAAATTTAGTTCGTAGTTCATCCAATGTAACACGAAGAAATGGTGAAGAAATCCGTAATTACACAAGACGTTATATAACTCCAGCTAACAACAATAGTGCTCGTCGATCAAGTGCTAGGAGACCTAGCGCGAATACAAGAACAAACTCGAACTATTACAAACCGAGAACAACACCTTCGAGAAGTAATAACGCTAACTACAATAACAACAGCAGTAGAAGAAGTTCCAATGTACGAAGTTCAAGTAGCAGAAGTAGCTCTTCTTCCAGGTCAAGCTCTGGCTCACGCTCATCAAGATCAAGTAGAAGAAATTAACATCCATATTCATTCCAACTATACCCTATGAAACATTATTTCAAAGCCATATTATTGCTCTTTTTTGTCACTTCTATGAATGGACAATCCCTTCAGGATATTCTCCGATACAGCTCATCTGATCTCAACGGAACAGCTCGATACACAGCAATGGGTGGTGCTTTTGGAGCTTTAGGAGGAGATTTTGGCGCTTTGGACAACAACCCAGCAGCTGGGTCAGTTTTCGAACACACCCAATTCAGCATCACCAGGAGTTCCATTCGAAACCAAACAAACGCCACCTATTTTGGAAGCAGTTATGAGACTAAGTATAGTGATTCCGAATTTGATCAAGTAGGCTTTGCTTTAGTTTTAAAGAACACAGTAGAGAGTCCATGGTCCAAGATTAGTTTTGCTTTTAATTATCAAAAAACATCCAATTTCAATGATGCTTTTGAAGCAGATGGTTACAACTTTACTGGAGTTGATGAATACTTTTTGAATAGTGCTCAAGGCTATGAGTTGAGTAATTTTCAAATTAGACCCGGTGAAAACGAATCAGATTTGTACTCATACCTTGGAGAAAATGTTGGTTTTGATGCTCAACAAGGATTCTTAGGTTACCAATCATTTATCATTGATGCTGTAGTCGATGAATCAACAAACACTGCATATATAAGTAATGTTAGTCCAGCAACAGAGGGATATATACATGAATATGTAACACAAAGAAGCGGCGGAATCAAGAAATACACATTCAATTTTAGTGGAGAATATTTAAATAAGTACAATGTGGGTATCAACATCAATTCCCATAAATTAGAATATCGTCAGGTAAATGATTTTTATGAAGGCAATTATGCTGACAGTTCTACTCTCAATGCGTTTCGTTTCAACAATGAACTCCTCTCTTTCGGGGAAGGAGTCTCTTTTCAAGTGGGAGCAATTGCAAAATTGAATAAGCAGATTCGATTTGGTTTAAGCTATGAAAGCCCTACTTGGTTTTCTGTTACCGAAGAAACTATAGAATTTGCTGCAAGTAATGATGGTAGTAATATTACAATAGAACCTGACGTAATCAATACGTATCCAGAATATCGTTTCAAAACCCCATCAAAGTATAGTGGAAGTTTTGCCTACATTTTTGGGCAAAAAGGATTGATCAGTGTTGATTACACTCAAGTAAACTGCGACAGAGCGCAGTTCAATGAACCTAATGACGATTCTCTAAATGAGCAAAATGATGTTATAATTCAGAATATAAATGCCGCTGGTATGCTTAGAATTGGTGGAGAATATCGCTTTGGAAATTACAGTATTCGAGCTGGTTATATTAATCAAGGTGCTTCTCTAAAAAACTTTGATAACAGCAGTTCATCCAAAAGCATTGGTGGTGGCATAAACTTTGGCGGAAGTTCTTTAGACCTGAGTATTGTAAGCAGCGAATTTAATGGACAACAACAACTTTTTTCTACTGGTCTAACAGATAATATTGACCTTAAAAAAGAACGTTTTACCGTCGGTTTAACCTACACACTTAAATTATAATAAAACTCCTGTATCTAAAAAGGAATATGCTCTAAAAAATCTAGCATAAATGATTATCTTTGTGAGACTTTAAAGATACTATGAAAGTGAACAATTCCTTAGAAGAAACGATCGATGCTTATGGCGATGATCATGTAGGTAGTAGTGCTACCACACCTTTACGTGCTGATGCTTTTGAGCTAAGTAACCCAAAAAAGGTTGAATTAATACAAGAAAAAGTTGCGGCAATCCTAGAAATTCTTGGGATGGACTTAACAGATGACAGCATCAAAGGAACTCCTAATCGAGTTGCCAAAATGTATGTCAACGAAATTTTTGGTGGGCTACACCCCGATAAAAAACCAAAAGCTTCAACTTTTAGCAATAAATATAAATACGGAGAAATTCTCGTAGAGAAAAACATTACTCTATACTCTACTTGCGAGCATCACTTACTTCCCATTGTAGGAAAAGCTCATGTAGCATACATCTCAAAAGGAACTGTTGTCGGTTTATCCAAGATGAATCGTATTGTACAATACTACGCACAGCGTCCACAAGTTCAAGAACGTCTTACCATACAAATTGTTGAAGAACTCAAACAAGTTTTAGGAACAGAAGATGTAGCTTGTGTTATAGATGCTAAACACTTATGTGTAAATTCTAGAGGGATTCGTGATATCAGTAGTAGCACGATTACTTCTGAATTTGGAGGTGCTTTCAAAAACAAAGAAACCAAACGCGAATTTTTGGACTATATCCAACTCGACACTGAATTCTAATGCAGCAACTTTCTGTATACAATTCCCTTAGTGGAAAAAAAGAAGTTTTTACACCCATCACGCCTAACTATGTGGGTATGTATGTTTGTGGACCAACGGTCTACAGCAATGTACACTTGGGAAATTGTAGAACCTTCATGTCTTTTGATTTAATCTATCGCTATCTAAAACACCTGGGGTATAAAGTGCGCTATGTTCGAAACATAACCGATGCAGGACATTTAGAAAATGATGCGGACGAAGGTGAAGATCGAATTGCAAAAAAAGCACGGTTAGAAGCTATTGAACCCATGGAGGTAGTTCAACGCTATACCGTTGACTTCCACGATACACTTGCTAAATTCAATAACCTCCCCCCTAGTATTGAACCTACAGCAACGGGTCATATTATTGAGCAAATTGAAATCATAAAGACAATACTTGAAAAAGGATTTGCTTATGAAATCAATGGTTCGGTTTACTTTGACGTTCTCAAGTATAACGAAACCCATAACTACGGAAAACTAAGTGGTCGTAAAATTGAAGATCTCATTCACAATACACGAACCTTAGAAGGTCAGTCAGACAAAAAGAGTCCACAGGATTTTGCGCTTTGGAAAAAAGCTGAGCCAAAACACATCATGCGATGGCCTTCGCCTTGGAGTGATGGTTTCCCAGGCTGGCATTTGGAGTGTACTGCGATGAGTACAAAATACCTTGGCAATCAATTTGATATTCACGGAGGTGGCATGGATTTGAAATTTCCACACCACGAATGTGAAATTGCGCAAGCCGAATCGATGACCAATCAAGCCCCAGTAAATTATTGGTTGCATGCAAACATGCTGACACTTAATGGTCAAAAAATGGCGAAGTCAACTGGAAACAACATACTCCCAGACGCGATGTTTTCGGGAGATAATGATATTTTTACAAAAGCATTTACACCATCAGTTGTTCGTTTTTTCCTGTTACAAGCTCATTACAGAAGTATTGTAGACTTGAGTGAAGATGCATTATTGGCTTCCGAAAAAGGGTTCATCCGTCTTCAAGAAGGTATGCAAACGCTCAAACAATTAACGTCTTCAGAAACTACGTCAGGTTTTGATTTTGATGCTTGGGAAACCAAGTGTTATGCAGCCATGAATGATGACTTCAACAGTCCGATTCTTATTGCTCAGCTTTTTGATGCCGTTCGGTTCATCAATGCAGTTAAAAATGAAACAGCGACAATTTCTGTAGAAGATCAAGATAAATTATCCCATAAAATGCATGAATTTGTTGAGGATATCATGGGTATTTTGTTGGATGGATCTGAAAATCAATCAGCAGTAAGCACCGCACTAGAAGGTACCGTTTCAATGTTAATCGACATTCGGAAAACTGCTCGAGACAATAAGGATTTTGCTACTTCAGATCGTATTCGAGATGAACTACTTGCGTTGGGCGTTCAACTGAAGGATGGAAAAGATGGAACTGGATTTAGTCTTTAAATAGAACTCAGACAATGAGAAGAATCTTAATCCTCCCCTTTGTCTTACTCATTAAATTTTACCGTTCATACATATCGCCATTAACACCTCCGTCTTGCAGACATACACCAACTTGCTCACAATACGGGCTTGAGGCTTTTGAAAAACATGGTTTATTCAAAGGTTTTTATCTAACCCTTAAGCGCATCTTAAACTGCCATCCTTGGACCAAAGGAGGATATGATCCTGTTCCATAAATCTGGCAGGATTCATAAAAAATAGCTACTTTTAACCAACTAATATAGACACATATGCTTTTTTCAAAAATACAATGGGCACCTTCTGACACTTTATTTAAAATTGGAAGTTTTGGAGTACATTATTACAGTTTAATGTTTGTTGTTGCATTTTCGCTTGGTTTATATCTGATGAAAAAAATGTATGAAAAAGAAAAGGTGTCTGTAGAATATGTAGAACCCTTACTTTTTTATGTTGTTATTGCTACTGTTCTCGGAGCCCGCCTTGGAGAAGTTTTTTTTTACAGTTGGGGCTATTACCAAAATCACTTAATCGAAATTCTTTTACCAATACGAGCATTAGAAGGTTCAAGCTTTTTATTCGGCTTAATCGATGGATATGAGTTCACAGGTTTTAGAGGACTAGCAAGTCATGGAGCTACTATTGGAATTTTGATAGGTTTGTATTTATATCAAAAGCAATACAATTATAAGCCGTTAATCTGGATCTTAGATCGACTGGTTATTCCAGTAAGTTTAGGAGCAGCATTGGTTCGCGTTGGGAATTTTTTCAACTCAGAAATTGTTGGAAATTATACAGGCAATAATTTTGGTGTAGTCTTTCTTAACAGAAGAGAAATTGCTCCTAGACATCCTGCACAATTGTACGAAGCCATCGGATACATTATCCTGTTTTTCTTACTGCGCTATTTATACAACAATAAAGTAAACCGACCCAATGGATACTTATTTGGAATGTTCTTTGTCGTACTTTTTAGTGTTCGCTTTTTAGTGGAATTTGTAAAAGTAAGCCAAGGTGGTTTTGAAACCTATATCCCCCTCTTATCGACTGGACAATGGTTAAGTATTCCAATGATTCTTTTTGGTCTTTTCTTTATGTTTAAAAAATCAAATTCAAACCAATAACTTATGACCCCCCTAGATCTTTTACGTTACCCTACAGGAAAATTTGAATGGCCTGCCGCACAACCTTCTATTGAAGATAGAAGCAAAGCACTATCCATTTTAAAGGACTTCCCAAAACTACTTAAAGAAGAAGTAAGCAGTCTTAATGAAAGTCAATTACAAACTCCTTACCGAGAAGGTGGTTGGACAGTTGCTCAAGTTGTTCATCACTTAGCTGACAGTCATTCCCATGCTTACCTTAGATGCAAGCATGCATTACTCGAGGATACACCTAAAATAAAAGGTTATACTGAAACCGATTGGGCCGAACAAGAGGACGCTACTTCTAGTGACCTTTCCCCTAGTCTATCTATTATAGAAGGTATTCATCATCGATGGGTTAGCTTCTTCAGTAAGCTTTCGACCACTCAAATGGAACGTACTTATTTCCATCCTGAAGGCTCCAAAGAATACCCACTTTACGTTGTGCTGGCAATATACTCTTGGCACAGTAAGCATCATCTAGAGCATATACGGGTTCTTAAAAAGAAAATTGACTTATAAATTCAGTAATTATCTTTTACTAATTTAAAAAAATATTTGTCTACTCAGCGGATCTCATACTTGACCAATTTGCTTAGCACAAAATACTAGTTTATAAATGCATTAGCATATTACATCTAGACACAATGTTTTTTAATGAAAAGAGAACAGTCAATAACATATTTCGAATAAATTTTTATTAAGCAATATTCTGTTTTCTTAAATATTTACTTAATAAATATATTAAGTAATTAATCTTCATATTTGCTGAATTAGTAAAAATAAGAGTGATTTAGTTTGTAAGAATATATTATTTAAATAGAAATCTAATTTTTTATGCAGAAATTATATTTTTAATTTTAAAATAATTACTTGTATGAAAAACAAAATTTTATTCTACCTGTTTGCATTTTTTGGTTTAGCTGCAAGCGCTCAAATTTCTGGATCTGTTCAGGATGGAGAAGGAAATCCGCTTCCAGGAGCTAGTATTGTAGTAAAAGGCACAACAACTGGTGCTACTACTGATTTTGACGGAAACTATAGCATTGTAGTGGACGATAATTCAACTTTAATTTTTAGTTATATAGGCTATGCTACAAAAGAAATCGCAACTAGCGGTCAAAGCATAATCAATGTGATTTTGATTGGAGGAGAATCTTTAGACGAAATTGTGGTTATTGGATCTAGAAATCCAAATAGAACGGCAATAGACTCTCCAGTTCCGATAGATGTTATCAATGTAAAAGAACTAATTGATTTATCTCCCCAAGTTAATTTAAATCAGATTTTAAATTTTGTTGCTCCTTCGTTCACATCGAATACACAAACAATTTCAGATGGGACAGATCACATTGACCCAGCATCTTTACGAGGTCTAGGTCCAGACCAAGTGCTAGTTTTAATCAATGGTAAAAGAAGGCATACTTCTTCTTTAATAAATGTCAATGGAACCTTTGGGAGGGGAAGTGTAGGAACTGATTTAAATGCAATTCCTGCAGCTTCTATAAAACGAATCGAAGTACTAAGAGATGGCGCGGCTGCGCAATATGGTTCAGATGCAATTGCTGGTGTTATTAACATTGTACTAAATGAAACAGTAAACGAGCTTTCTTTTAATATAACAACAGGTGGCCATTTTAGTAAAAATGCGAACGAGCAAACTGGTGGTGTAGATGGCGAAACCATTAACATTAGTGCAAACTACGGCCTACCAATTGGAGACAATGGCGGTTTGATTAATTTTACTGGAGATTTTGACTTCAGAGAAGATTACAGCAGAATGAAAGAATGGGAAGGGAGTATTTTCAATACCTACAATACAGTTGAACGCTTTGCAAGTAATGACAATTATGATGTAAGCAAATTATTAGATGATGATGTAAGCGATGTTATCCAATACGCAAATACGGCTGGCATAGCACTTAATGGAGCTAATACAAAAACTGAGCTTCAAGGGATTTTATCCGCGAACAATACCGATGCAGAACTTGCAGCAAGAGGTTTAAAAAGAACTGACTTTAATATGAGGGTTGGACAATCTAAAGTTCGTGGAGGAAGGTTTTTTGCAAACTTTAAATTGCCATTAGATGATAACGGAACAGAGCTGTACTCTTTTGCAGGAATAAGTTCAAGAACTGGTAATTCTGCTGGATTTTATAGATTACCAAGCCAAAGTAGAACCTACACACCTGCCTATAGTAATGGTTTTTTACCTGAAATTAATTCTACAATTTCTGATCAATCATTTGCAATTGGAATTAAAGGGAAAATAGGAGAATGGAATGTCGATTTCTCTAATACCTATGGTAAAAATGCTTTCTTATACACTATTGGAAACACCTTTAATGCGTCCTTACAAAAAGCATCTCCAACAATATTCGATGCCGGTGGGTTCTCATTTATGCAAAATACAGTTAATCTTGACGTAAATAAGTTTTACGAAAACACATTCCAAGGGCTAAATATTGCTTTCGGTACTGAATATCGATTAGAGAACTACGACATCGTTTCAGGAGAAGAAGCTTCTTATGCTCAATATACAGCAGAAGGGCAGGTAATCACTGTTGCTAGCCAAACTCCTTCTTTAGACTTTTTTGGAAACAAAAGACCCGGGGGTTCACAAGTTTTTCCTGGATTTAGTCCGAACAATGAATTATCCAGAGGAAGAAATAGTATTGCAGGATATATAGATTTTGATGCTACCTTGTCAGAAAGATTCTCATTAACTTTTGCAACTCGTTTTGAAAACTATTCTGATTTTGGTTCTACTGTAAACTTTAAATTAGCCTCCATATATAAAGTTTCTAATAATTTTAGATTTAGAGCTTCAGCTAATTCAGGGTTTAGAGCACCTTCTCTACACCAATTGAACTTTAACTCTACTTCTACTATTTTTGATCAAAATGGAGATCCTCAAGAAGTGGGTACATTCGCGAACGATAGTAGAGCAGCAAAATTGTTAGGGATTCCTCAATTAAAGCAAGAAACTTCTACAAGTTTCAGTGCTGGTTTTACAGCTAAATTACCAGACGCAAATCTTACTTTAACTTTGGACGGATACATCGTTAACATTGATGATCGAGTAGTATACACCGGACAATTTAATGGACCAGGAACTGGAACAGAATTAGACAAATTATTAGATGAAGCGAATGCATCTGCTGCTTCTTTCTTTGCTAATGCAATTGATACACAATCCCAAGGAATTGATTTCGTAATCACACACAAGGCAAACCTTGGATCTAAATCTAGATTGAAGAGTGATTTATCTGCTACTTTGTCTAAAACAAAACAAGTTGGTGATATCAAAGCGTCTGATGTCTTAAGAGCTGCAGGACTTGTTAACACCTACTTCCCTGAAGATAGTAGAGTTTATTTAGAAGAAGCAGTTCCAAGAACTAAAGTTAATTTAACTAACAGTTTAACTTCTGGTAAGTATAATGTTTTCCTTAGAAATGTGTACTTCGGTGAAGTTACAGAAGCAACTAATAATGAAAACAGACAACAAGTATTTAGTTCTAAAGTAGTAACAGATTTGTCTGTTGGCTATAAAGTTAATGATGATGTAACCTTCACAATTGGAGCAAATAATTTACTGGATATCTTCCCAGACAGAGCTGCACAAGACTTAGAAGCCAATACTCCTGGAGATCAAAATAACAGAAGTGGTGGTCGTTTCGATTGGTCAAGAAGAGCACAACAATTTGGAATTGGTGGAAGATTTTTATTTGCTAGAGTAAGTATTAATTTAAATTAAGGCCATTCTGACAGTAGATATTTAATTATCTCAAAATTAAATGCTCCTTGAAATATTTTTTTTCAAGGAGCATTTTTTTTAAATAAAATCATTTAAATACAAAGACAATTGCTTAAAACTTAGTATTTGAAGGTGTCTACCATTAAGTCTTATTAAACGAAAATAGTACAACTATTCAGAATATGTTGAACAACGAAAAGGCGTACTACAATTACGCTTCTTAAACAGTTAAGATAACTACACGCAACTCTATAAATATTATTAAATATGTCTGCAGAGTTAGCCTCATTATCCATTTTCACTACATTAAACTTACTTAAAGAGAAAATGGATATATCAATAGCATAGCGGAATTCACACGAGTTAATCTGTTAAAACATCTGCTTTAACAAAAAAAATCACGACCTAAGTCGTGATTTTTTTTATTCAGTAAAGACTCAAAGCTTATTCTTCTGTAGTCTTTTTGTTTTGTGTGTCAAACATTACTGGCGTAGCAATAAATACCGAACTGTAAGTTCCTACAATTACTCCAACAATCAAGGCAAACATAAAGCCTCGGATAGATTCACCACCAAAAATAAAGATGGCTAATAATACCAATAAGGTTGTCAACGACGTATTCAACGTTCTACTCAATGTGCTGTTTAATGCCGCATTAACTGTAGTATTCAATTCCCACTTCGTGTGATCGTTAGTAAATTCTCGTATACGGTCAAAAACAACTACTGTATCATTCAGAGAATATCCAATTACCGTTAATATGGCAGCAATAAAGGCCTGATTTATTTCCATGCTAAAAGGCATGATAGAATACGTAAGAGAGAATATACCCAATACAATTAATACATCGTGGAAAACAGCAGCTACAGCTCCAAGAGAGAACTGCCACTTACGGAAACGTAATAAGATATAAAGGAATACTACGATCAAAGATCCAAAAACGGCTAAGTAAGAGTTTTTCTTAATATCATCTGCAATTGTTGGCCCTACTTTAATAGAAGACATAATCCCTACTGTTTTAGAATCCGAACCGTTTACAAATTCGTTATAGCTAATTCCAGCTGGAAGATAAGCTTGAAGACCTGCGTATAATTTTTCGTAGATTTCTACATCAATTGCAGTCCCTTCTTCATCAACTTTATACTTGGTTGTAATTTTCAACTGGTTGTCGTCACCAAAAGTTTTAGCCTCAACACTACCGAAAGCTCCGACAAGAACACTTTCAACTTCGGTTGGGTTTACTATTTTATCGAAACGTACAGTATACGAACGACCTCCAACAAAATCGACACCTTGATTCAAACCATTTATCGTTAAAGAAACAAGACTTGCTACGATTAAAACTCCAGATACTAAATAAGCAGTTTTTCTTTTTTCTAAGAACGTAATGGTCATGTTCTGGAATAAACTTTTAGTTGCAGATGTTGCAAATGAAACTAGTTTTCCTTTCACGGAACGTGAATCAATTAAAAGTCTCGTAATGAAAATTGCAGTAAAGAGTGAGGTAGCGATACCGATCAGTAAGGTAGTTGCAAATCCTTTGATAGGTCCTGTTCCAAATACAAATAAGATTAAGGCTGTAAGACCAGTCGTTATATTTGCATCTAAAATAGAAGACAATGCATTATCAAAACCATCAGCAACAGCTTTCAATTGTCCTTTTCCTTTCTTCAATTCTTCTCGAATTCGCTCAAAGATTAGTACGTTAGCATCTACCGAAATACCGATTGTTAATACAATCCCTGCAATTCCAGGTAAGGTTAATACGGCTCCTAGACCTGCTAAAATTCCAAAGATCAATAAGATGTTCAATACTAAAGCAACATCAGCAAAAATTCCTGAAGAACCGTAGTAGAAAATCATCCATAACAATACAATGATTAAGGCAATTCCAAACGAGTAAATTCCACTCTGAATAGCTTCTTTTCCTAAGGAAGGTCCAACAATTTCAGATTGAATAATATCAGCAGAAGCAGGAAGCTTACCAGCACGTAAAACGTTTGCTAAGTCAATTGCTTCATTCAATGTAAAACTTCCAGAAATTTCTGAACGCCCACCTGTTATTGCTCCTTTAGAAACTCCAGGGGCAGAATAAACGGTGTTATCAAGAACGATAGCAATATTGCTTGCTTCTTTCGATGCTTTTCCAGTCATATTCTCCCAAATACGAGCTCCTTTAGAATCCATTTGCATGGATACAGAAGGCTGGCCAACTTGGTCGTATGATTGTAAAGCATCAACTATAACCCCACCACTTAAAGGAGGAACTCCTTCGCGGTTTGATTTCAAAATATATAAATCAATTATTTCAGATCCTTCTTGTTCTTTCCCCCAAGCAAATTCAACGTAACGATATTGTTGTGGCAATAATCTGCGAACCTCAGGAAGGTCTAAATATCCCATTACTGTGCTTCTGTCTTTCTTAGCAAATTGAGCTATAACAGGTCCACCTTGGTAACCGTATCCTTTAACTAAATCTAAAAGCGGATTTCCAGCAGCAATAGAAGCTGAATCTTTCGCTTCAACATCAGCTAATAAATCGTCAATAGCAGAAGCTTCCGTTTCTTCTTTATTTTCTTTTACTCCTTTTTCAATCAACAAATTGTTGGCTGCATAAAGGAAGTTTACGAACTGATCGTTTTTATAGGTTTCCCAAAACTCAAGTTGTGCTGTACTCTGAAGTAAATTCTTAACACGTTCTACGTCACGAGCACCAGGAAGTTCAACTAAGATTCTTCCAGAAGTTCCCAAACGTTGAATGTTCGGTTGTGTTACTCCAAATTTATCGATACGTTTTCTTAATACTTCAAAAGCAGAAACGATAGACTCATCAATTTTACGGCGAATAATCGGGCGCACTTGGTCGTCTGTCATTTCAAAATTAATAACATCACTTAAAGTTTTGTTTGCGAAAATCTCTGGGTTAGCAAGAGTAGTTTCACCTTTTATAGCATCAAACGCAGTAAAGAATGACTCAACATAAGGCTCGTCTGTGCTTTTCTGAAGTAAGTCAGCATCGTCAAGCGCTTGATTAAAAGTTGGGTTTTTGGTGTAATCCGCCAATCCTTTCAAGATATCTTTAACCGAAATTTGAAGAATCACGTTGATTCCTCCTTTCAGGTCAAGACCTTTGTTTAGTTCTTTCCCTTTGGCATCGTTGTATGATGTAAATCCATAAAGAGGCAAATTTCCAATTGAATCTAAGTAGTTGGTTTCGACTTGTTCTCTAAGAGAAACATAATCGGCTTGATCTTCTGAAACTCTACTGATAGCATAAGAAGAAGCTTTGTCTTCTTGGCCACTTGAAATGAAAGTAAAAGAAAGTTGGTAGATACTTACGATTCCAAAAAGGATTCCAAAAACTTTTATTAGTCCGTTATTCTGCATTAGTTTGATTTTTAAGCGTGTTAAAGGCGAGCAAATATAAAATATAAGCTAAGATTTAACAACTTTATAGGATTGTTTTGTATGCAAAAAAACCGCCAAAGGGGCGGTTTCTTATGATTTTCGATGAAATGCTATACATTACTAGATAATGCGTCGTTCATTGCTCGAACTGCAACAGCACTTTTCTTGAATTTTTCTTGTTCGTTTACGTCGAGTTGAATGTCTAAAATTTGTTCAACACCATCTTTTCCAATGATACAAGGAACACCAATGCAGATATCGCTTTCTCCATATTCTCCTTCAAGAAATACAGAACAAGGAATCATACGTTTTTGATCATTGATGATACTGTCAACTAAATAAGCAACCGATGCTCCAGGAGCGTACCAAGCAGAAGTTCCCAGAAGTTTAGTTAGTGTTGCTCCACCTACCATTGTTGCTGCAGCAACTTCTTCGAGCGCTTCAGCTGATAAATGATTGCTTACAGGTGTACCGTTATAACTGGCCAAACGCGTTAAAGGAATCATGGTTGTATCACCGTGACCTCCAATTACCATTCCTTGGATATCATTTGCGGGTTTGTCTAGTGCTTTTGATAAATAGGTCTTGAAACGAGAGCTGTCTAAAGCACCGCCCATTCCAATAATTCTATTTTTAGGAAGACCCGTTGCTTTAAGTGCTAAATAGGTCATTGTATCCATTGGGTTAGAAACTACAACAATAATAGCCTCAGGAGAGTGAGCTAATATACTTTCTGCTACTGATTTTACTATTCCAGCATTGATTCCGATCAATTCTTCACGAGTCATCCCTGGTTTTCTTGGAATCCCAGAAGTTATAACAACCACATCGCTATTCGCTGTTTGAGAATAGTCGTTGGTTACACCCGTAATTCGGGTATTGAATCCTAATGTTGTTGCAGTTTGGGTAAGATCTAAGGCCTTTCCTTCTGCAAATCCTTCTTTGATGTCCAATAAAACAACCTCGCTAGCAATTCTTTTTATTGCAATGTACTCGGCACATGAGGCCCCTACATTTCCAGCTCCTACTACGGTTACTTTCATAATTTATGTGAATTTTAGTTTTTTAATAAAAATTTATACTGTTATATACTAAGCGTCAATATTTGCGTAAATCGCGTTTTTCTCGATGAACTCTCTTCGTGGTGGAACTTCATCCCCCATTAGCATAGAGAATACTCTATCCGCTTCACCTCCGTTGTCGATTGTAACCTGACGTAAAGTTCTGAATTCAGGATTCATGGTTGTGTCCCACAATTGTTCTGCATTCATCTCTCCAAGACCTTTGTAACGTTGTACAGAAGAACCTTGACCAAACGATTCCAATAGTGTTTCGCGTTCTTGATCGTTCCAAGCATATTGCTTCTTAGCTCCTTTTTTAACTAAAAACAAAGGAGGAGTAGCAATATAAACGAAGCCTGACTCTACTAATTCACGCATATAACGGAAAAAGAACGTTAGAATTAATGTAGAAATATGACTCCCATCGACATCGGCATCACACATGATGACTACTTTGTGATAACGAAGTTTTGAGAGGTTTAGGGCTTTACTATCTTCTTCAGTTCCGATAGTTACGCCAAGTGCTGTATAGATATTTCGAATTTCTTCGTTTTCAAAAACCTTGTGTTGCATGGCTTTTTCAACATTCAAAATCTTTCCACGTAGAGGCAAGATGGCTTGGAAGTTTCGATCTCTTCCCTGTTTTGCTGTTCCACCTGCCGAATCTCCCTCAACCAAGAACACTTCGCATACAGCTGGATCTTGTTCAGAGCAATCCGAAAGTTTACCTGGAAGACCTCCACCACTCATTACGGTTTTACGTTGAACCATTTCACGAGCCTTACGGGCAGCATGGCGGGCTTGAGCAGCTAAAATCACTTTTTGAACAATGATCTTAGCATCGTTGGGGTGTTCTTCTAAGTAATTCTCTAACATTTCAGAAACTGCTTGAGAAACTGCAGAAGTTACTTCTCTATTTCCTAGCTTGGTTTTGGTTTGTCCTTCGAACTGAGGTTCTGCAACTTTCACAGAAATAATAGCTGTCAATCCTTCACGGAAATCATCACCACTAATCTCAAATTTCAATTTATCTAATAAACCAGAACCGTCTGCGTATTTCTTGAGTGTAGATGTCAACCCTCTTCTAAAACCAGCAAGATGAGTTCCACCTTCGTGTGTATTAATATTATTTACATAAGAATGTAAATTTTCGGAATAAGAGGTGTTATAAATCATAGCAACCTCAACTGGGGTGCCATTTTTCTCTCCTTCAATCGAAATTACATCTTGAATGATTGACTCCCGAGAAGAATCCAAAAAGCGAATAAATTCTTTAAGGCCTTCTTTAGAGTGGAATACTTCGCTTACAAATTCTCCCTTATCATTTTTATTTCTGCGATCTTCAAGGTTAATGGTAATACCTTTGTTTAGGTAAGAAAGCTCGCGCATTCTACTAGCTAAGGTGTCATAATTATATTCTAAAACCTGTTGGAAAATCTGAGGATCTGGCTTAAAAGTAACCGTCGTCCCTCTTTCCTCTGAAGTTCCAATTTCTTTAACTGGAGCTATAGGCTTTCCTCTTTCGTATACCTGTTCGTAAACTTTTCCATCTAAATAAACAGTAGCGGTTAAAACCTCGGAAAGTGCATTCACACAAGAGACACCTACTCCGTGTAAACCTCCAGAAACCTTGTAGGAATCTTTATCAAATTTACCACCAGCACCAATTTTAGTCATCACAACTTCCAAGGCAGAAACGCCTTCTTTTTTGTGCATACCAATTGGAATACCTCGACCGTTATCTTTTGTGGTAACAGAATTATCTTCGTTAATGATCACTGAGATCGTATCACAATGTCCCGCGAGGGCTTCATCAATCGAGTTATCGACTACTTCATAAACCAAGTGATGTAATCCACGAACGCCTACATCTCCGATGTACATTGATGGGCGCATTCTAACATGTTCCATCCCCTCTAGGGCCTGGATACTATCAGCAGAATATTGCTGTTTTTTGGGTTCTTCGCTCATTGTTTTTTTTAGTTGAGAATCCTGAGATTCAGAGTACTTTCAAATATACAAAAAGCCCTTTGTTTTGACGAAAAAAACCAACCTCAAACCCTTGAAGTTATTAACATTTTGTGTGTGAAAATCAATGGTTTTGCTAAACAAAAAACCCTTGGAAAAACCAAGGGTTCTAAGCTGTTATTACTTATGCCACT
>Ga0233438_10002495_pt1 | contig 18331 bp, 33 predicted proteins | sample SI_123_September_FD_182720 | JGI IMG/M metagenome (GOLD analysis project Ga0233438, IMG submission 182720) | Seawater microbial communities from Saanich Inlet, British Columbia, Canada - SI_123_September2016_10_MG | ecosystem: Environmental > Aquatic > Marine > Inlet | place: Canada: British...
TTTGCGTAGTAGGCCGTAAGATACAAAACTTTACCTCCGTGTGTTGCTTTAAGTGCGTAGCGAGTCATTGGCCGGTAAGTAGCAGGCCCAGGAAGAGTAGCACAGTACAAAGCCTTTTACTCGGTATCTTTAGGAGCTTTACGTGACTTAATACGGCCTTCCACACGTTTACGAACAGAAGCCCGCCAAGCAGCTTCATCCTTAGCAACTGCCTCGTTGTAAACCGCAGCAGGGTATTCCCGTTCCAATGCTTTATAGACCGCAGCACGAATCCAAGCGGTGGGACGTGTGCTAGCTTTTTCAGCTAGGTCAGACACCAATTTCGCCCTATGCGGATCAAGAAGAATCTGCATATACGTTTTATTTCCGTGCCGAATTGCCATCAAGTAGTAGCCCAATAGACTTTAGTCTAGCATTGTGCTACCAAAGAAGCGCTTGATCCACATGCTTACGCCATCCAGTCTGCTGATCCTTACGAGCTTTTGTGCGCTGTTTACGACAGCCGCGCCTTACTTCCCTAGCACCTTCAAGGAAATTGGCTGCGCGGAGCAAGTCTGCAGTGGTGGCACGCGCTATTTCGTACTGCAAGAACTTCATAATTACTTGCCGCCCTGTTTGCGGTGGCATAGGCAGCATCCATCACTTCCGCAAGACTACGGTAACAACCTGTTTCCTGAGGGGTATGGAAGGACCATCCGTTGACCGTGCGATAGATGCTGACCATTACGCGCTACTTATTAATGGATCTCGGACCAACGCTTCCCTATAGAAGGTTCAGCTAAAGGCGGAATGTCTCCCAACCACTTAGCTTCGGCGCTTTCCATTACTTGTTTTAGCTGGTCCGCCCAATGCTGCGCCTTTTCTTCACGAACAAGTAAGAGAATTTCATCGTGGATGCAGGCCGCAATTTTTACTTCCTGCTCACCAGCTTCTAGAACCTTTGGCCATAGGTTTCCTAGAGCGCATTTAAGGATGGCCGCACCAGCCCCCTGGATTGGGGTGTTGCACCTTACTGTCAGACGGTTCATGTCACCTGGCAGAAAACGCCGCATGTCAGAGCCTGGAATACGGATTTCGGCCCACCGATTACTTGCTGTCTTTGATGCGTCGGCAGCATTCTGGTTTTGCCACCGCTTCACACCTGCATAAGTATCCAACCATTGGTTACGAATTGTTGCAGCTGCCTCCACAGTCATGGTCACGCCAGAGCTGGCAGCGTAATTCCGCAAACCTTTAGCACCCGACCCATACAGCAAACCAAAATTGGCGCTTTTCGCGATCTGCCGAGAACAACCAATGGCTTCAGCGGTAACCGTGTGAAGGTCTTCACCAGCCTGGAACGCTTTGGTCATCTTTTCATCCTGCGCCACTGCTGCAGCGAGTCGAAGTTCCATCTGCCCAAAATCCGCATCAACAAGCAGCCAACCATCAGGAGCCTCAACACATTGCCGAAACTCCGTATCACGGGGAATCTGCTGGTTGTTGGGTTTAATGCAGGACATACGGCCTGACTCCGCACCAAGCTGGAGGTAGCTGGCACGTACAAAGCCGTCCGGGTCCATCTTTTCAAGGATCCCTTCAGCCATTTGACGACGCTTTTCACTTTTCTTCCATGCCAAATAGGTCTGTATGACATGGTGGTCCGCAGCGTAATCCTGAAGGGCTGCCCTACTAGCACTAGGCTTGCCCGTTTTATTGTCCTTTGGCACTGCCCCTAGAAGTGCTGTGAACTTTTCTAACAATTGCTTGGGACTACTTAAGTTAAAGCCTGCCTCTAGTTTGGTCCCACGACGAGCATCACCCGTAGCTTTTGGCCTGAGGTTAAACGTTTGCGGCGCAGTCTCAATCTGTTCAATTTCCGCATACCACTTTTCGTAATCTGAGTCTTCGTGCCCCATTTGCGTGACAAGGTCTCGGAGCTTTGAAAGTCTTTGAGTATTTGCTGTTTCTCTTGGAAGCTTGTGTTCTTCAGGAAGCGCATTATCAAGTTCCCGTAAAAAGTCTCTACCGAGCGCATGAATGTCGTGCTGGTAGTCATTACAAAGCTGCTCAAGACTGGAACGGTTCCAAGGAAGCCCGGTACGCCACATCTGGGCCATAGCGGGAAGTGCTCTGCACTCTAATGTGTAAGCTTCAGAAAGCCTTGCATTCTGTAGCGCCGCTGTAAGCGGATAGTCCAGCTGCAGCAGCACCTCAACATCTTTAGCGGCATAGACCAACTGGTCTCGACTTAAGACTGGAACGCTCCAATCAGACCGTTGCTGTTCCTTGTCCAGTTCAATTTTGAGGACACGCTTGGCGACATGGGCCAATCCGTGTCTGAGGTTAGGCGTTCCATTGTGATGGAGCTTACTGGCAAGCATGGTGCAGCCAACCCGGCCACGCACATAGATGCCATGTTCTTGGAGCCAGCCAAGATCAAAAACTGCGTTATGGGCTAACCAGTAACGCTCACCATTAGTAAAAAACAGACGGAGTTTTTCCCAGCCGTCTGCATCTAACTCAAAACAGTCAATGATGACGATGGTTTTACTGACTTCGCAGCCGAGCTGGATCAGTCGAAGTTTGCCTATTTCAGGCTGTAGCTGGAGCGTTTCCGTATCGAAGGCGATAGAAATGGATGTCGAGATCCTGTGCAGGTGCTCGACACCGAAAAACAAGTTGTAGTCAGACATGGGTGGTCTTCAAAGAAGTGTGTATTCAGGAAGTGGGCCTGTCCATTCGGACTCATGCTGGCCGTCAGGACTGTACCAGCCAGTGTCATCAATACGCCAGCCAGCTGTGCAACGCTTTAACGCCTTGTAATTTTCCCAGACAGGTTCCTCAGGAAAAGGGTTTCCGTAGTCGTGTTCCCAGTCATGCTCACTGATGCCAGTGGGTGTGTACCAGCCACCTTCGTCAGCTTCCCAGCCTTCTGCGGTGCGCATTTTCCAAAGCTTGTCTTGGTCAGCCATAGCGGCATCAATTTGAGCGGCGTTAATAGCGTAGTTATCGAACCAAGCCGCAACCCGGAGATTGTAATCCGCAGCTTCGGTTTGCAAGTAGCTTGGAACGTTTTTGAGTTTTACGCTTGCGAAGTTGCTGTTGTCAAATGGGTGTGTAGACATGATTAAAGAGGAAAAGTTTCGTAAGAGGCTTGCAAGAGGCTTTTAACTATTACCTCTAGCTCTGCAACCCTATCAGTAGAGTCAAGGTCGCAGATAATTGGGACTTCAGCTGTAAACCATTTGTAACCACAGGCAGGGCATTTACGGCCCCGCACAATGCTGCTTTCAAAACGAGGTTTAGTTTGAGTAACCCACCGATCACCTTTTTGCGGTGATCGGTTGCAGTCTGGGCAATTCATGCAAGGGGATCGTCATAAGGACTGGTTTCAAATTCCAAAATCAAGCGGCGTAAGTACCACTTGGCTTTGCGGAGGTCTTCAACGCCATTTTTCTGGCGATACCTCCAGATGTATTTGATGCAATTGCCGCGCAGATAACCAAAAAATTCTTCGGTTGTCATCGCGGCCTTGATCGCTTCAATACACTCCACGCCATTAGTGCTTTGGTAGTGCGCGGGAAAGTTGACAGAATCAGTCATCATGAGTCCTCCTGTGGGCGCATTGCTTTTCTTAGGTCGTTGATCATTAGCTGGCGGTCGTTGACCTCAAATCCTTCTAGATCAGTCAGTTGATTTTCAAGGTTGTATGCGTGACAATCGTTGAGCCACTCAAGAACCTGCTCCAACTGCCAATCGGCAGCGGTTTGCATGTTCTCTGGGTCACACGGATGAATTGAGTCTTGAATCTGGTCGCAGATTTCGTCAGTTAGTGGGTGTTGGTTAGTCATGGTTCTCAAGGTTGAAATACTTTTGCTCGACAAATGTGGTAAGCCAATTATGTGTACGGCTGAGGGCCGTACAGAACCTAGTCATCGTCAAATTCAATCGGAGGAATAACGCACCAGTCGGTAATCCAGGGCAACATGCGTTCCACCTGTTCCGGCGTTGGTGCGTTTGTATGGTCTAGTGGTTCGTCCCAAAGGATGACCGCTTGACAGGGTGCAGAGTCAAACTCAGGTGGATCTAAGTGAGTTGCAGGTAAGACCTGAACAGCATCATCGACAATGGCCTGGACATGCAGGAGATCGGATCCTCTGTTGTAGCTGTAGCTGATTAGTTGAGCGTGGGCCATGGTGGGGCTCCGAACGACTTGCTTACAGTAGCACACTACGTCAGAAGCGACGTAACGCTAGGAAAAATTTCATGTGCGTAGGTGCTCAAAATGCTGGCATCGATGCCCATAGTCAGCGCAAAATCTACGTCCCGCTCCAAACGGCAAAAATCCTCAGGCATGTCGTAATACAAATCTTCGCAAATACTGACAGGCCGCAGGTCCGTTCCATAGGCCGTGTAACGAACAATCGCTAAATAGGGTGTTGGCCCCTTTAGCTGGTAGTACGTGATGGTAGCCCAGTCTTCCATTGGGCCGCAGTACCTAATACCAGTCTGACGTGAAAGCCAATTAGTAAGCATAATGTAGTAGTGAGCGTTTGTGCAATGGACCCAAATCGCGAATTTGTCTACGAGCGGTACGCCCGTCAAATTTCTAGCTGTGAAGACACGAAAGAACTGCAGGAGTTGGCCTGCAAATTCTTTCGCCTTTACCTAACACAACAGGAAGTAGTGGAAGGTCTGATCAAAAAGGGCTGGCTACCTGATCTACCCAATGATTCTGATATGCTCTGATCGTGCTTGAGCAGCGGCAACACGCGCATTTTTATTATTTACAACCTGCGTAGCCGTTTCCTTAAAGCAGGCTCGCTTTGTTTCTATAGGAATAGCTGTAAGAAGCTTTTGCACCTTAAAAACAAAAAACTCTTCGTCTTCACTGACTTGTTCAGTGTACGAGCGGCCCGCCTGAACTCCATTGCATAGAGAGCTAACCATCCAGTAGGAAAAAGCAGGTGATTCCAAAAGATCCCTTAACAGGATGTTTTCAGAAGCTGCAAGGACGTTTTCGGGCAAATCAAATGTGGGCATGGTTGTAGGTAGGTAGGTTTACTAGAGTAGTGGACCGTCAGAATCCTACACGAAGTCGTCGTCAAAGTCACCAGCCAAAAATTTATTTATTAATTTCTTCAAAAAGTACGTCCTTTTTACATCCATATCATCCAACTTTGCATCCATACGCTCCACCAAATCCGAAGGCATGTTGCTTACGGTGAAGGTCTGTTTCTGTGCTGGCGTGGCCTTAAGTAATTGCAATTTTTTATCTTCAGGGTTAAAAGTATTAAAAAAACTAATTAATGTGCCGAAAGCTTTGCCATCGTACTTTGTAGACGGTTGCTGGGCGAGCACCTTAATCGTAGTGCCAGGCTCAATATTGGCAATGGTTTCCTGCTGCTGCTGAAGGGACATATCGCTATGGCAGTAGCATCGCATACTGGTAGCAGGGTTATTTAAGCGGTCATATATTTCTGGTGAAGGATTGACAATCACACCTTCAATAAATGGACGTTTTTTGCTATCAGCAGCGGCAAAAGTTACACAAACTTCAACAGGCAAGCTGTCTGCGTATCTAGCCAGCTTGAAGTTGACTTCGGTTTCTTGCGACAGCATGTGAAGGTTGGTGAGGCCCTCACATACTACACAGACAAACCTAGGTCAGTCGGACCACTTGTCCCAAGCCGCATTCATCAGAGCGTCTGATTCTTCCTTGGTACGATCCATTTCCCTCGCGCGGGGATATTGCCCTGAGTGTCCAACCTGGCCAGAATCCGCACCAGTACTGGGTTCTGAGGCTGGACACGCACCACCATCAAGGACAGGTTGTCCAACCTCAACCGAAACAGCGGAATCAAGGCTGGACACCTCCTTAGATTCTGGAACGTTGTCCACCCTGAGATCCGTTCCAGTATCAGGGTTTTCTAAGGTTGGACACACATATGCAACCTCTCCACACGCGAGGACAGCCTGGTACGACTTTTTTCCGTACCTTCCAACCCCTGGAACTTCTGTAACAAGACCCCGCTTTACCAAACGCTGGAGCGCTTTACGAATGGCGTCAGTTTTTCCGCCCACTACTGGGTCAGCATTTAGGTCTGAATGCGTAAACAACCTTGGGTGCCCTGTACGAAGGCGCTGGAGCACCTTGTCAATGACGCTGGAAGGCGCTGTATTACCTGGATCGACCTCTGGGGTGAAGTCAGCCATAGAGAAGCTCAGATCGTCTTCCTGGCGCATGATGAGCGACGTACCGGATCTGCCGGATCGAGACTTCTCCACCGTGATGATCCGGCTGTGCGCTGGAGCGACATCTTTTTCAACTTCTTCCTTGGTTGGTTTACGAAGCGCCCATGTTTCGTCCACTGCATCGCGAATAGCAGAGGTGCCACGAAATCCGCCCTGCTTGTTGGCGTGGTGAATGATCAAGATGGTTGTTGCAGGGAACAGAACGCCGTTGTTCTTGGTTAGCCAATACAGCGGCGTTGCAAAGTCAGATTTGTTTTCATCAAAAGCCCTACCACCAGAGCAACCAATCAGCGAGTCAATAACAACAAGCTTGGGCTGGACCTTTTCCATCAACTTGATGAACTGGGCATAACGCTGGAGCGCCCAATCAGTAAGAAGCTGTGTATTGGAATTCATTGGGTACTCGACTTCTTCCAGCTGTTCTTTGAGCTGGATCAAAGGCTGGTCACCGTTTAAAAGCAACACCGGACCTTGCTGGACTGGAACGTGCTTTCCACGAACGACAAAAGGTGATCCGGTAGCAATGTGCTTTGCCAATGTCCAAGCAGACATGGACTTGCCGTCACCACCAGCGCCATAGATCAGGACAACCGAAGGGTGCGGAAGCACATCAGGGATCAGGTATTCACGCTGCCCTTCTAAGTCTTGGAGCGCAGCCACATCCATTAACCCCTTCGCGCCTTCAAACTGAATCTGATCAACAATCAGCTTTTCAAGTGCAAATTGGTCCCGATAACCAGCATCAAGAGCCAAGCTATTCAGCTTGAAATTCATTTCAGCGGGGTTATCCAGCTCCAGATAGGAACGAGCTTTTTCAATCACCTCTTCAAAGGAAGGCCGTTCACGTTGCCATAAAACAGGCTTGGCCTCGACTTCATCAACAACTGAGCCGCAGCCATCACGGGTGAAGCGTTGCCGTTCTGGGTCGTAATGATCAGCCAGCCGGATAAGGCTTCCAAAACCCAGACCACCTTGGGACTTAAAGCCATTTTCCCAGCGGCTTAAACAGGGATCTTTGCCGTTGGCCCAGTCATCTTCGTATTCAGAATCTTGGAGCGACCATTCACGCCACAGGTTGAGACCTTTATCACCAGGCAGGTCGGCCTGGAGCATGGCTCCGATCTGCCACCACAGCTGTTCAGAGCCACGACCTTGCGGCTGAATAACGGACAAACAGGACTGAGCAATGGCAATCCGTTCTTCGGTGGAACGCATTGACCAGCGGCCATCACGGGCTGATTTAGTGACCTTTTTGTCGTTCTTGGCTTTGAACGACTGCTTCATGTGCTCTACAAGCCACCCAGGAGCCTCTGGAACGGCGTTTAGGTCACCTTCAAGCGTGTAAGTACCACCAGAGGGGTAGGCACCGTTTAGAAGCCCTTGACGGCCCCACAGAACTTCCCAGCCTTCACCGCTAGCAGCAAGGCTGATGTCTGAGACCTCAGTCCAAAGTTCCTGCGGAACGGTAAACAGAAACTTTGCAGCCGCTTTCTTAGGCGACGTAATGCGTGGAGCCTTGGCTAGGTCTTTGCCCCACTTGGCTTCAACAGCGCCGAGATTGGCATCAACATCGAGGATCACCAGCCCTTCAGAGCGTGGTCCTGTAAAAACACCAACAGCCTGGAACTTTTCGGGCTCGCGTTCAATGACCATCGCCGTGGCTTCGGGCGACATCTTGTCGTGGTGCGCCCTACCAAGCGGATTTTTGCCGCAGGCTTCACCGCCTTTTGGCATTGGAACGCCTTTTTTGTAGATAGGCGCTGTTGCCCAATGGTTCGGCAAAGACCGAACAAACGACAGCAGATTCATTTGCTAAACTCCTACAGGGAAACACGGACATGCGCCCTAGAGTCTTACCAACTCTGGGGCGCTTTTCATTGTAGCGAAGCTGTCCACCCTCATCAATGTGCTATATTGGCCAAGCACCGGGCAGTTCTAGCCCACAGCTAAAGCCACAAAATGAGTTTCCTGAAGAACAAAGAGGCCGTTGCAGGCGGCGCAGGCGGCGGTTATTTGAACCCCAGCAAGATCCAGGCAGGCAGCCAGGTTCGTTTTGCGTTGCTCGCCGAAGAGCCACTGGAATTTTATGAGTGCTGGGGCGAAGCTACAGACGGCACTGTGAGGCCATTCCGTTTTCTTGACGATCCATCACCTGCTGATGTTGAGCAGGAAATGGGACCAGGCTATTCACGCCGGATGAACCGTGAAGGCACTGGACCAGAACCAGTGAAATTCGCCATTGCTGTTCCCTGCTACAGCCACGATTCAAGAACCATTCAGGTTCTGAGCATCACCCAGAAGTCGATCATCAAGGAATTTGACAGCCTTTCCCAAATGGAAGACTACGAAAACCTGATGGAATGGGACTTTGTTCTTAGCAAGGAAGGTTCAGGACTGAACACGGAATACACGTTGCGGCCTGTACCCCGTAAGTCCAGCCAAGCGGTACTGGATAAGGCATGGGACGCAGCATTAAAGGCTGGCTTTGACATCACCAGGCTGATTGCTGGTGGTAATCCATTCAAGGAAGCTGCCTAGCACCTAATAAGGCCCCGTGTTCCTATGGCACGGGGCTTTTTACTGGCTATAGTAGATATGGGAAAGAGTATTTTATGACCACTAAGGAACAAGTACAAGCGCAGCGAGAACGGCAGAATAGGCTGGAACGTATGTACATGGACGATGGCCGAGACGACCCCAAGCACCCATTCCACAGCCTGTTTACCGGACTTAAGCAAGGTACCGGAAACACAAATTGACACCGAACCCGACTCGATGGTACGTATCACGGTCGGCGATCAGGTCGGTTGGGTTAGTTCATATCACTTAATAATCCCGAAGGAAAATCAGCTTATAAACGCATGGCTAGCCAAACACAGGAAAGACTGAATAACCTAGGTAGAAATACCCTGGTACGTGATGATTCTGGCCCTTTCCGCGTGTATCGGGATGACGCTGGCAGCGTTTTTCACAGCGTTACGCACATCCTCAAAGAGACTGCACCCGAGTGGCAACAACAAGCCCTGGAACGGTGGCTATCTAGACCGACTGCTAGTGAGGACCGAGACATGGCTGCAAAGCGTGGAACGCTTGCCCATGATCACGCGGAACGTCTACTACGAGTCACCAGAAAACTCGCCATCCAAACCGCCACAAAAAGAAAAAGCCTAAAAGACAACAAGGAGGGCCTGGAACGTTGCCCACCAGCCATCACCAGCTGGGCCCTCGATAAGGCCATTCAAAGCGCCCCTAGGGTTGCCTGGAGCGCATCAGGCTATGCACGCGGCCTACGGGGGTGGATCGAGTCCAACCTGGCGGCCATTCATGCGATTGAGTTCAGCGTCCGGCATCCTCTTGGATTTGCTGGAACGGCAGACGCCCTGCTTGAGGTAAAGGACCGGAAAGGACTGTATGTAGTGGATTGGAAAACTAGCGTCCGCGAAAGAAACGAGGACATGTTACAAAACTACATAGACCAATGCGGTGCATACTCGCTGGGACTACGTGAAATGACCGGCATTCAAGCAGCTGGAGCGTTAATTGTGGTGGCACGGCGTACCGGAGCACCACAAGTCCGCGAGCTATCAGCACTAGAGCTGCTCGGCGCTGAAACGCGATTCAAAGATCGCGTGTCACGCTACTTCGCTTCGCTCGTAACAGAACAGCCCAAAGGCCATTCATAGGTCTTCAGGGTAAAGAAGTCCGTGGTCTATCCAGTCCCATTCAGGGATTAGTTCCTGCGTTTCGGGGCATGGAGCGAGCCAGCCATCCTCGTCTAGCTCCCAGCCAGCCTTGGTACGTATGGCGTAAACGCGGTCCCATTCTGCCGTAGCGGCATTTATTGCGTCTAAGTGGTCATACCATGTTGGGCATTTCTCCAACATAAGTAGGTTTTCTTGGGCTTGGTAAAGAGTCATGGTACGTAAGTAGGGGCTTTGTGTGTGCCTGGTAGAAACCTAGAACACATTCAAGGATTTTGCAAGCAGGCTACGCCTGCAAGTCCTAATTTGGCTGTAATTAGGATGTAATTAGGAATAGCAAGACGCTAAAAATTCGCCTTTACCAAGGTCACCGCATTCAAGCGGCCAGGGCCTAATTTGCCATTCAAGCAGCTGGAACGTGTCACCACATGCCGCCAGCGCACAGCGGTTGCACGGTGCACCGATGGGGACATTACGAAATATTGCAAGGTGGAGCGTCCACCGCCCATGGTTAGCAGCACTTGCGCGGTGACTTGCGCGGTGAATTGCTTATTGCTGTTGAGAATCGTTTGCAATAAGCAAGGCGAATGCAAAGCCAGCCCTACGGGGGGCTGGCACGGGTTCAAGCGTGTGGCGATTGCAAGGGTGAAATTTTTTCTTGTTTCAGGCCTCGCCATGCCCGGGCCTTGTCCATGGATTGAACCAATTTTGCCATGGCTGGTACGTCTCCACTTGCGGCTGCGATGTTGAAATGATGCTGGAGCGTTGCGAGAATCGAAAGCGGCTCGAGGTCTTGTTCTGATTCTGCTGGGCCATCATCGCTGGAATCGATTGTTTGCTGTGCCTGCCGTATGGCGTCATATGAAACGGATCGGCTGATCTGAAATCGGACAGATGCCATGGTTGCCGCGCTGTTGTGGTTGATGCCGGATTCCAGCCAACCACGGATAACTGATTGGCGCTGCTCGATTTCTGCTTTAGTTGCCATAGTGTGGCGAGACGGTACCCGAGCACAATAACAGGAAAGACGAGAAAAACGAGACTATCGGCGAATGTTGGCACGTTTCCGGTTTGGGCTTGACGGTTTCTTCTATTGTGCTGTAGTATTAGGGGGAACCTCACCTAAAGGTCATGACTAAACGCGTTTTAAAGATCGGAGATCGAGTCCGATACACGCGGAATTTTCTCCAGTGCATCCAAGCTTACTCAGGTTGGTACCCACAAGCTCGGGGATACATAATCCGCTTTGAAGGAAGGGATCCGCTTAATCGGTTAGCGGTTATGCAGTGGGACGTCACCACAGGCGTGAACGATCCTGCCATGGTCAACGTCTTTAACCTAGAGGTAACACGATGAACAATTTAGGACTTAAAGAGTTTAAAGTGCACTATTTTGATCACGTTATTAACAAAGGACGCATACAGACTCTGTTTGCTCGTGACATGGAGCATGCAATAGGGGTATGGGCGAACATGCGGTTAGTTTCTCAAGAAACATTTTCTATCGTGGAGCATAAGCCACCCGCTTGGCTGCGTTAAGCTGCTACAGTACCGACTCAACTTAAAACCACTTAATCCAATGATCACCCGTTTCCAAGTCACAAAGACCGCAAATCGCAAACTGACAGCGAAAGGTCAGCCTCCAATGCTCGCCATGCGGACATCGGGGAACAGCTGTCCTGAAACTTGCGAGCACAAAATAAGCCGGACTTGCTACGCCATGTTCGGGCATGAGGGCCTGGCATGGAAAAAACTTAACGATGGAACGTCAAAACGTGGTGGCGATTGGCTGGACTTATGCGATCAGTTGCGAGACTTAAAGCCAGCACCTGGCACGATGATCAGAACCAACACGGCCGGGGATCTTCCGCATCATGGCGGCCGCATCGATCATACGGTTGTCGGCTTCCTAGCTGACAGTTTCAAGTTTCACAAGCTGCGACCCTACGGTTACACTCACCACGTGCACAGTACTAGCAACCTAGAAACAATCAAAGAGCAGAATCGGTCAGGCTGGACAATCAACCTATCTTGTAATTCTGAAGCACAGGCTTCTGAGATGACACGTCAGGGCTTCGCTTCTGTTTGCGTTGCTGCCCACGATGATGAACGAAAGCACTGGACCGATGACCACGGCGTTCAATTCGTAGCTTGCCCGCAACAGTACCGTGACAGCGTCACCTGTCAGTCTTGCAAACTGTGCGCCAAACCCTTGGAAGCTCAACAGGCAAGCGACGGGTTCCGGCGCTGTGTCGTTGTCTTTAAAGCTCACGGCGCTAGGAAGAAAGCGCTTAGCCAGTGGATCGTTGATAGTGTGACAGCTTGAGAATTGATTGCCAGCGTTAGACGTTGGCAACTGCTCCCAAACTGCTACAATACAGACAAGCGGAACACATACCGCACAACTTACAAAAAAACATGACTAAAAATGATTTGCTAGATGTATGGGCGACCAACCTACGCTGTGAGATAGCAAGCTTACTCCACGATGGCTACTCTCAAGCCGATGCCATGCAGTGGGTGCTTTCGTGGGCAAGACGGAATGCTTCCGAGTGTCCGTATGCAAGATACGTATTAAGCCGAAACCAAGAGGATTACGGCACCAATCGCTAAGACTCAGTTGATAGCGCGCGCTTCCACTGCGCGCGTTTTCTGAGATCAAGCACAGCTATCACAATCTTTTACATCAGCATTTCTTATCATGACCAACTTGATCCCTCAGAAATTCCTATACGTTTTCTGTTTTGCCCTCAGCGGAGTCACAGCAGCCTGTATGGGTGTTGCATTGGCTGGCCTACTGTCGGCTGATCCCAAGGGTCCAGACGCGACTGGGCGTGCCGTAGCGTTGGTCGCCTGTGTTGGTTTGGCCGGAACTTCTCTGGCCCTGGCAGCTGGCGCGGCTACTGACGCCGACTGATACGAATTTGTGTCAGTCACAAAATGTTACAATCGACCCGTTCTCAACAAGGGGGGCGGGTTCGCAACAACGGCGGCCAATAGAAGGACATAGGGAACCTGCTGGTACGTGGGAAACATCTGTTACTGTAATACTAAGGGGGCATGGTCGAAAAGTCAACTATCCTGTACTACAGGCCCCCAAAAAATACGCACCCAATACTTTCTTCTGTAATACATGGCCGTACGTACACCACCCCCGCTATCGCTACGGCACGCACAGGGTGAAGTTTTCAACAGCGATGCACGTTTTCGCGTACTAGTCGCCGGACGCCGCTTCGGGAAGTCCTACTTAGCCTGCATCGAACTCTTGCGTGGAGCGATTGCCGCCCCCGGCGAAACGTTCTTTTATTGCGCCCCGACTTACCGCATGGCAAAAGACATTGCCTGGAAAGTCATGAAACGTATTGTTCCCCCGGCGTGGATCAAATCCAAGAACGAAACAGACCTCAAGCTGGAACTTGTCAACGGTTCCACGATTGAGTTAAAGGGCACCGAAAACGCAATGGCACTGCGAGGCCGCAGTTTATCCGGCGTAGTCCTCGACGAAGCCGCATTTATGGACGCACCTGTCTGGTTCGAGGTAATCCGCCCCGCATTAGCCGACAAACAGGGCTGGGCGCTGTTCATTTCCACCCCCGATGGAACGGCCAGCTGGTTTTACGAGCTATGGCAATACTGCATCACAGGTGACGCCAACTGGAAACGGTGGAGCTTCACTACGATTGAAGGCGGCAACGTCCCACCGGAAGAAATCGAAGCTGCACGAGGCCAACTCGACCCCCGAACTTTCCGCCAAGAGTTCGAGGCCAGCTTTGAAAACCTATCCGGCCTCGTTGCCGTCTCATTTAGCGACGCAAATATCAGCACAGCCGCAAAGGACATCCCAATCCTCCCGCTACTACTGGGCGTGGACTTCAACGTGGACCCCATGACAGGAATCTGCGCCGTCAAGGACAACGACACCCTCTATGTTTTCGACGAAATCCACCTAACCGGCGGCGCCACCACCTGGGACTTCACGGAAGAAGTAATCCGCCGCTTCGGCCTGGAACGGCGCATCATGGCCTGCCCGGACCCAACAGGCGGCGCCCGCAAAACGCAAGGTGTAGGCGCAACCGACCACAACATCCTACGCAAATCCGGTTTTCGCGTCTGCGCCCCACGCAGCCCCTGGAAAGTACGCGACAAAATCACCGCCGTCAACACCGCCCTACTAGACGCCACTGGCACGCGCCGCTGCTTCATCCACCCCCGCTGCAAGGAACTAATCAAGTCATTCCGCAGCCTGACCTACGCCCCTGGGACGGGCCTACCAAACAAAAATTTAGGCGTAGACCACGCATTTGACGCCTTCGGCTACTTATGCCTGCAACAATTCAACCTCGCAAAATCGGGCGTAATGGGCAAAACTTCATATAGGTTGTACTGAGCTACACAAACTAATGGTTAATTACGAGGGGCCAAAAAAGCGAACCCGTGGTGACAAACGCGCCCAAGAATACATCGAAGCGCGTCAACGCCGCATGTACCGCCATCAACTTGACGGCCATAGCGTGCGCCAAATCGTATATGAGCACAGTGCCCGCGAAGGAATCAGCATCCCCACTGCCTGGCGCGACTGGGACCAAGTAAAACAGTGGACCGAAGAGGACTGGATCCGCGACCGCGAAGCAATGCTGGGCCGCATCCAAACGATGCGCCTCCGCGTCGTCCATGCCGCCATGAAAAAAGGCCATTACCAAGTCGCCGCGCAAGTTTTGGACTCCCTGGGACGTGTTCTCGGCGAAAATACGCCCGAACAAGTCTCGGTTCAAGTTCCATCACTAAATATCCAAGTCGAGCCCAAAGTAGTTACCGCCCAACTACCGGAAAGCGACGTAATCGAAACCGAAATAACACCAAAAAAAGAAGTAGATGCAGTTGAACCCGCCCAATAAATCAATGCCCGGACACTACGGCCAAGGCAAAAAGAAGAAGCCCAAGGGAAAGAAAGGCCCCAAGAAGTAGAATATGAACAGCTGTCGCGATTTCCATGGCAAAACGCGGTCTTTACGCAAATATCCACGCCAAACGTAGGCGCATCAAGGCTGGTGCGGACGAAAAGATGCGCAAACCAGGCTCAAAAGGCGCCCCAACCGCTGGGGCGTTCAAAAAAGCGGCCAAAACCGCCAAAAAACGTACACCAAAGGGGAAAAAGTAATGGCGATCGTCTCCATTACTGGCACAAAACGCTACACAAACGTAGTGGAGTACACGGGTGGCACGATGACCACCCTTAACGACGAAATGCGCATCCATGCGCACGCCGCAGAGTTTGTTTTCGCGCTCGATTCCACCACAGAAGCCAACTTCAAGCTTGCCTTTGAAGCCTCTTTCAACGGCGGTACGAGCTGGTACGAAATCGACACCAGCAAAACCATCAACGAATCCGGCGAATACGTCTACTACTACAGTGGTAAGACAACATCAACAATTCGAGTGCGTTTAAGCCAAGTAACGTCAGGCACCCCTAGCGTCACGCCACACATTGCAGTCACATTTAACGGCTAATGGGCACCCGAATCATCACTGGCTTCTGCACCCATCTTGAGGTGGACTCCGAAAGCCGCACCACCGAAGCATCATTCGCATTTATGACGCCCCAAGACCCCGAGGACTTTGCAGGTCTGATGGTGCGTCTTGCCAGCGGCATCGAAGTAATGATTGAAGTGGAGGACGAAGATGATTGAATACCGAGGCGAAAAATTTAGCGGCTACAACAAGCCAAAACGCACCCCAGGCCACGCAAACAAGAGCCACGCCGTGCTTGCCAAAGAAGGCGACACGGTAAAACTGATCCGTTTCGGTCAGCAGGGCGTAACAGGCAGCCCAAAAAAGGACAACGAAAGCGAATCCTCGCGAAAGCGCCGCGAAGCATTTAAGAAACGCCATGCCGCTAATATCAAAAAAGGTAAAATGTCCGCCGCTTACTGGGCAAATCGCGAGAAATGGTGACTAAGTGACCTATTCAGTCCCCGGCCAAATCCGCACCCACCTTGTAAGTTCCAACACGCTTGGTGGAGCAGACAGTCCGTTCACCCGCACCCAGGCGGTGCTGGACATGATGAAGGGCTGGGAAATCATGAAGGCCGTAACCCTTGGCACGGAATACCTCCGCGAAAACAGCGAAGCCTTCCTACCAATCGAGCCCCGCGAGGATTACACCGCGTATTTAGCGCGAGTAAACCGGGCCGTATTTTCACCGTTTACCCAGCGCCTGGTGCGTGCCGCCGCAGGGTTAATTCTGCGTAAACCAATCAGTTTGCTGGGTGACCCATACTGGACCGATATTTTCGCAAAGGACGTTGATGGTTGCGGTTCAGATCTAGACGAGTATGCCCGCCGCCTGCTGCTGTGCTCCCTAAACTACGGGCATTGTCATACATTAGTAGATTTTCCGGCCCCAACGGGTGCCCGCAGCCTTGCGGAAGAGCGCGAGCTTAACCGCCGCCCGTACTGGATCGAAATCGACCCAGAGAACATCTACGGCTGGCGCCTGGACCGTGAAGTCAACTACGGTAATTTAGTACAGGTCCGCATCAAGGAAAAAGCAGTAGTTCCTGACGGCGAATTTGGCGAGAAAGTCTACGACCAGATTCGTGTAATCGAACCCGGCCAATACCGCATCTACCGCCAAGTCGAAACCAAAAAGGACATGCAGGGAGGCTTCCCATATCCAAACGCCTTCGACGCAACAGATGCCACCTCGGACTACGAGATGGTGGAATCAGGCGACTACAGCCTGGGCCAAATCCCACTAGTAACAACATATGCAGGCAAGACCGACACCCTTACAAGTAAGCCGCCCTTACTAGACATCGCATATTTAAACCTGGCCCATTTCCAACGCCAGGCCGATTTAATCCACAGTCTGCACATCGCTAGCCAACCAATTCTTGTCCTCGAAGGCTGGGACGACCAATCCAAAGACGTAGCTGTAAGCGTCAACTACGCGATGGCCAGCCAACCTGGCAACAAGGTTTATTACGTCGAACCAGCCGCGAACGCATTTGAAGCACAGTCCAACGAAATCCGTGAGCTACAGATGCAGATGGCCACCCTTGGCATCAGCACACTTAGCCAGCAAAAGTTTGTTGCCGAATCTGCCGACGCACGCCGCCTGGACCGTGTTGACACAAATTCAATGCTGTCGATGGTATCTCTTGACCTGGAACAATCCCTACAAAAAGCGTTTAATTTAGCCGCCGACTATGTAGGAATCGCACCACCCGAGGTAAAGATCAGCCGCGATTTCGACATCGACCGTTTAATCGGGCAGGACGTAACCGCGCTGACGGCATTGTTCGACCAAGGCGTGCTGGGCCGCGATGAATTCCGCCAAATCCTCGTCCAGGGTGAAATTCTTCCTACCGCTAGTGAGGAACAAAACGCTAGTACCGATACTCAAGACGCCGAGCAAGAATAACCGCACAACCTAGGTTCTTGTAAACTACACAAGTAGACTAAACAAGTACATGGAGTATGCCCACATGGGTAAATCACTAGAAAAAGTGCTTAAACCTGACGGTTCTGAAGTATGGGAACTCGTGGAACTACGCGAACCCCAACCAGAGCCTGAGGTATGCAAACCTGTGCGTAAGCGCAAGCCTTCAAAGCCTGCGGAAGAAACCCCTACCTCTACTTTTGACTTCTGACTATGGAAGAGCACGTCATCCAGGAAACGCCCGTGGCGAGTCCTGACCAGCCCGTGGCTGCAGCCGACACCGCTCCACAGCAACCAGACCCTGCACTTGCTGTAAAAGCCGAATACGAGACCCAGCTTGCCGCCCTAAAACAGCAAGCAACTGAAGCCGAGGAACGTTTCCAAGGCATCAAATCCAAGCTGGACGAGGTCTACAAAAAGCAGGACGACCAGCGCAAACAAACGTTGGAAGACCAAGGCCAATGGAAAGACCTTTGGGAGGAAGCTAACAAAAGCGCCCAAGAAAAGGACGCCCAAATCAGTGCACTGGAGCGTCAACTGGCGGACCTAAAGGTTTCCAACGAAGAGGCGACCATGCGCACAAAAGCGTTGTCTGCAATCAGCCAAGCCGGTGCAATTAACGCCGAACAGATGCTGCTGCTGGTACAAAACAACCTGCACAAAAAGGACAACGGCGACGTTGTAATTTTGGACAAAGGTGTCGAACAAGATATTACTAACTACCTAGGCAACCTAAAAAACCCTGGTTCAGGTTTTGAGCATCACTTTAAACCCAGCAGCGCCGCTGGTATGGGAGCCAAGCCGACACCAAACTCTGTTATTGCCCCTGGGATGGCTAATCCATTCAAGGCCGGTAGTATTAACATAACGAGACAAATGCAACTAAAAGCAGAGGAGCCCGAACTTGCAGCTGTGCTGGAAAGGGAAGCTTCTTTGTAGCCCCGGTGGGGCTT
>Ga0233438_10002504_pt1 | contig 18270 bp, 18 predicted proteins | sample SI_123_September_FD_182720 | JGI IMG/M metagenome (GOLD analysis project Ga0233438, IMG submission 182720) | Seawater microbial communities from Saanich Inlet, British Columbia, Canada - SI_123_September2016_10_MG | ecosystem: Environmental > Aquatic > Marine > Inlet | place: Canada: British...
GCTGAAATAAAACAGTAATAGCAGATAGTTATAATGTGCTCTTGTATTCGCTTTTACATAAAGGGCATAAACCATAAGCGTCAGCGTCAATCCCATTGTGATTTTACCAATATCAATAAAGGTCGTATAGCGAAGCAACATCCGATATCCCCTCAACAAGGTCAAACAGGAAAGTGCAAGAATTATAAAGACGAACTTATCTGTTAACGAGCGAATTACTAAATTGGAACCATTTAAATACAAGAGAACCTCTATGGCTAGAAAAAGGCAAATCCCATCCAATACATAGGCGTATTTTTTAGAATAATGGTATTTAAAAATCTTCTCAAACATATGGGTTTGGGTTTATAAATTCAAAAAAGTAACTATTGATTTTTGAATGCGCTCTTTGTCATGGTTTGTTAAATTACTGCCCGAAGGTAAGCATATTCCTTTTTGAAACAATTTTTCTGCAACCTGACCGCCAAAATATGGAGCGTCTTTGTAGAGCGGTTGTAAATGCATGGGCTTCCATAAGGGACGACTTTCTATATTATCTTGCTCTAAATGTAAACGGAATTTTTCGGGTGATAATTTTTGATTTTCGGACTGCTCCATAAGAATACAGCTGAGCCAGCGGTTGGAGAAAAAGCCTTGAGGTTCCTCTAAAAAGTGAACTCCATCTACCTGCGCAAAAAGCTCTTCGTAAAAAGTATAATTGGCTCTTCGAGCTGCCACTCGTTCGTTCAAAACTTGAAGCTGACCCACTCCAATTGCAGCCGCAATATTGGACATGCGATAGTTGTAACCCACAGTTGAGTGTTCATAATGAGGAGCAGCGTCCTTAGCCTGCGTTGCCAGAAAACGAGCCTTTGCTATTGCTGATTCATCATTGGATTGCAAAGCACCACCGCCTGAGGTTGTGATGATTTTATTTCCATTAAAGCTCAAAATTCCAAAGGCTCCAAAAGAACCACAGGCTTGACCATCAATTGAAGATCCTAGCGCTTCGGCAGCATCTTCAATGATCGGGATTCCGTAACGTTCTGAAATTTCAGAAATCTCCCTGATCTTTGCCGGCATTCCATAGAGGTGAACAACAAGTATGGCCTTGGGTTTCTTTCCTTGTTTTAAAAAATGTTTGATGGCTGTTTCCATAGCGTCTGGGCACATGTTCCAGGTTTCTGCTTCGGAGTCGATGAAAACTGGCTGTGCCTGTTGGTAGGTTATCGGATTTGAGGAACCAATAAAGGTGAAAGATTGACACAGTACAACATCGTCTTGGCCTACATCCAACAAACGTAGCGCCAAATGAATCGCCGCTGTCCCGGACTGAACCACTGCCGTATGCTTTACGTTGTTGTATTCTGACAAGTCCTGTTCAAACTGGTTAATGAACGGCCCAGCCGGAGCAACCCAATTTGTTGCAAAAGCTTCTTGAACGTTTTTCAATTCCTCGGTTCCCATGTGAGGAGCGGAAAGCCAGATTTTAGAGTTCTCCATTTACATATATTATTTTACCCGGATTTCCTACAACAGTTGCTCCATCAGGTATGTTTTGAGTTACGACTGCTCCTGCTCCTACAGTCACTCGGTTTCCAATTTTAATATTGGGTATAATCGTAGTGCCAGCACCAATAAGTGTTCCGTGACCAATGTGAACCCCTCCACAAAGTGTGGCATTCGGTGCAATGTGAACAAAATCTCCTAGAACACAATCATGATCAATGCTACTCGCTGTATTGATGATTCCGTGCTTACCAATCTGTGTTCCTCTTTGGATACAAGCTTGATGCATCACAACCGTTCCAACATCCAGAGAACAAAGGCGATCGATAGCTGCTGTTGGGTGCACTAAACGCCCAAAGCTATGCTTAATTGTTTTAGTAAGTTTTTGACGAATTGCATTATCGCCAATAGCGATAATTGCTAAAGCATTGGGTGAAAATTCTGGGGTATAGACTCCGAGGTTTTCAATTCCGTCCAAAAATTTAAGCTTGGGATTGGGATCAAAGAAACCCTCAAGCTGTGCGTCTTTTTGATCTTCAATAATACTTGATACAACTCGAGCATGACCTCCTCCTCCAATAAGAATATAATCAGTTTTTTCCATTAAATGGTTCCATTGTTATTTGACCTGAAGCATTTACGTCTTGTGTTTTGAAAACCTTCATCAAGGTCAGCATTACTATTTTAAGATCCAAGATAAAACTTTGCTTTTGAATATACCACAGGTCGTATTCAAATTTTTGTTGCCAGCTGATTGCGTTCCGTCCATTCACTTGAGCCCAACCCGTAATCCCAGGTTTTACCTCATGGCGTCTTTGTTGTTCTTTGTTGTATAAAGGTAAATATTCTGGTAATAAAGGTCGTGGTCCAACAAAACTCATATCCCCCTTCAAAACATTCCAGAGTTGTGGTAATTCGTCTAAGGATAGTTTTCTGATGATTTTACCTAATTCCGTAATCCGGTCTTTATCGGGTAAAAGTTCACCGGCTTGATTACGCGTGTCGCGCATGGTTTTTAGTTTGTAGATGGTGAATAGTTGCCCATTTTTTCCCGGACGGGTTTGATGGAAGAAAGGAGAACCGCTGTTTTGAATAATTAGCGTGAATATTAAAAAAAGTGCTATTGGAATTAAAACACATAACAGTATACATGCAAAACAAAAGTCGAAACTAGGCTTAACTAGAAATTTATAAATCATCCTCTAATTTTTTATATTCTGCTAACAATGCTTTGTAAAACATTGTTTTTCCATATTTTTTTTCAATATTTTTTCGACTATTCGTTATATACAACTGTCTCTGTTTAGTATCATTAAACATACTAAACATTGCTTTTTTAAGAACACTCATGTCTTTTTTAGGAACAATAATTCCATTCACTTGATCTGTGATTATTTCGTTTGAACCATTGATATCCGATACAATACAAGGGAGTTCCATTGAAGCAGCTTCTAAAACTACATTAGGAAAACCCTCCCGATAGCTTGGAAACACAAAGCAAGAAGCTATCGATAAATAGGGCCGTACTTCTTCTTGGTAGCCAACGGAAATGATCTGCGGGTTGTTGTTCAACTCTTGTAAGGTTTCTTTTTTTAAAGGATCCAGTTTTTTTTCAAAAGTTCCAACCAATAAAAGCTTAAATTTTTGGCCTTCTTTACAAAGTTCAGAAAATGCCTCAATTAATTCGTTGATTCCTTTATCACCCACTAAACGGCCAATAAACAAAAAAACAAAATCCAAAGGATCAATATTCAATTGCTTTCTTAAAGCGCTATTTACTTCTGTGGAATAATGTTTTTTTGAAAAGTGAGATACATCTACTCCGTTAGAAGAACCATTTGCCAAAACTTTCATCTTTGCATTGGAAGAAAGTTTCGACTCTAACATATATTCTTTTAACTTAAATGAATTTGGATATATCCTATGTGCACAGGCATAGATAAGCTTTTCTACGTAATATAAAAGTTTATACTTCCAGCCTGTTTTCTCCATTAAAGGAAGCCCAACAACATCATGCATGCGAATGGGTACTCGTGCAAAAAAAGCAGCTATCATCCCTATCAACCCAGCTTTTGGAGTTTGGCTATGTACGATTAGGGGTTTTTCTTTTCTGAGAAAAAAATAAAACAGCATAATGGCTTTTAAATCAGAGAAAGGTGTAATTTTTCGAGTTAAAGGAACATAAAATGTTTTGGTGTCAAAATCATCTCCGAACGCTTTAAGTTTTTCTTTATTAGCCGAAACCGCAGTGATATCATAATGCGGTTTAAAAAACTCCCACTGACCATTCAATAGTTTTTCTAAGGAAACTGGAACCGTAACTACGCGAATGAGCTTTTTCATGTATCAAAGATAAAAATAGTCTATTGATTAGATTCGAATGTGTTAAGATGATTTTGCTGAATTCATTTCCAAAAAATTCCAATACTCTTGAACTGTAATTGAAAAGTCGAGCTGCTTTTGTTGATAGGCAATCTCCTTTGTCTTTTCTTCTTCATCTACTGGGTTATCGATAACATAACGCAGCTTATTCATGAATTCTTTGCGAGTTTTTATAGAATGGCCGAATTTATAGTTGTCTAAAATTAACTTTGAATCTCCAGCTTCAAACCCGACGATTGGGGTCCCAGAAATTACGGCCTCTACCAATACGTTGGGATACCCTTCTGCATGGGAGGTAAACAAGAGTGCCTGTGCCTCTCGGTAAAGCGAAAAAATGTTTTTGACATTACCCAATAAAAAAACACGATCCCTAATCTGCTGGGGGATCTTGTCGATTGTCCAACCGCTTCCTGCAATTTTAAGGTTAATACCCGAGTTTTTGGAGAAGAAGACTTCTGCAAGTTGAACTAAACGTCGAGGTCCTTTGATCGGGTCATACCGTCCTACATAAAGAAAATAAGGTTCTTTTCCTTCTTTGGACTCCTTATCTTCTGATCGGCTGGGTACCCTTTCTTTAGCTAATCGATTTTGGATAACGGTTCTCTTCTTTTTTGAAAAAAAATACAGTTCATGAACTTCCTTTGAACGATAGGAACAATAAATTATTTTGGGTTGTTTCAAATGAGAATAAATCCCAAAGACAAAAAGGGCCGTTTTTTGATAAAGCTGATTCCATCTAAAACTAGATTGTCGAATGTTCCAAAAGATTTTCTGTTGCGTATTAAATTTACTTTTCCACTGATGAGCTTTTAGAATACCTTTATACATCCACGCTAAAACGATTGCCTCAGGATAGTTTTGAAATACTTCTTTGACCGGGGAAAAATCTTCTTTTACATGAATAACTTTGGAAAATTGAGCAATTTTTGAATAATTAAATTCATTCTCATCTCCTTGAATACTTATTACTACTTGTTCTACATTCTTCTTGGAAAACTCTTCTACTAGTCTTGCTAGCACTGTTTCTGCTCCGCCGTTTGTGAGTTTTGGAATGATATGAAAAATTGTTTTTTTCACTTGTATTTCAAGTTTAATAATGTGCTTAAAGTATTCAATAAAAGTACTGTTTCTCATGATAAAAACCTCAACATTACCAATGTGTTTAATTTTTCATAAACGTTAGTTTTTTAATCTTTATTTAAATAAATTTGAATATAATCAATAACCCACAAAACCCCTTTATATGGAATCGAATGGTTCTCTATTAATTTCTTTAGATTTTGAACTTTTTTGGGGAGTACATGACAAAGAGGAGATTACTCATTATGGAGATGCCATTGAAGAAGTTTGGGATGTTCTTCCTGAAATGATTTCCATTTTTGATCAACATGATGTGAAGTGCACATTTGCTACGGTAGGTTTTCTTTTTGCAAATCAAGAAAAAGAATTAAAATCCTATTTTCCAGAAAAAAAACCTAACTACTCGCAAAAGAGTTTCTCACCCTATCGTCATTTCAATAACTTAAATCCAAATCCAAGATATTATTTTGCATCTGAATTACTTGATTTAATTCAACAATCTGATAAACATGAGATTGCAACGCATACTTTTTCACATTACTATTGTCTAGAGGATGGTCAAAAGATGGAAGAATTTGAAGAAGATATAAAAGCGGCTATCTCTATTGCTTCCCGAAAAAAAGTAGTTCTAAAAAGTATTGTATTCCCAAGAAATCAGGTAAACAAAAATTATATACCTATCCTTGAAAAAAACGGTATAACCTCCTATAGAGGCACTGAAAAAAGCTGGTTTTATGCTGCTGAAAAAGGATCAAAGGAATCCTTATTTAAACGTTTTTTTAGGCTTTTTGATAGTTATATTAACATCTCAGGGCACAACACATATTCTATTAAAAAGGAGGATACCATGCCATATAATTTTCCATCAAGTCGTTTTTTACGCCCCTATAATCCGAAACTTCGATTATTTGAATCTTTCCGATTGAAACGTATTTTAAATGGGATGGAATATGCAGCAAAAAACAATGAAGTCTTTCATTTGTGGTGGCACCCCCATAATTTTGGGAGAAATCAAAAAGAAAATTTTAAAATATTAAAAGTACTATTAGAACATTTTTCTTCACTTAAGAAACTTTATAATTTTGAAAGCCTAACTATGGAAGAGCTCGCCAGTAAAATAAAGCATTAATGAAGCAAACTAAAAAAATAGTGCTCTTATGTGGTAAAGGTGAATCCTCTACTTTAATTTATAATGGCTTAAAAAATGAAATTGATTTTGCTGGTGTAATTATTGAAAACGCTCCGAGAAAAAAAAATATCATTAAACGTCGGATAAATAAAATTGGGTGGATAGCGACTCTAGGGCAAGTATTATTTATACTGATTGTTCCAAAAATTCTACTTTTATTTTCAAGCAAAAAGAAGAAAATTATTTTTGATCGATTCAACTTAGATTCATCTCCCATTGACCCCCAAAAAGAAATTTTTATAGAATCTGTCAACTCAGATAACTGTATTGCTTTACTAAACGAACTAAAACCTGACTTGATTCTTGTAAATGGCACGCGAATTATTAGCTCCAAAGTACTTGATTCCGTTTCTGCAAGGTTTATTAATTCTCATGTAGGAATTACACCAAAGTACAGAGGTGTCCATGGAGGGTATTGGGCTATTGCCAATGACGATGCGCAGAATTTTGGCGTAACAATTCACGAAATTGACACAGGAATTGATACTGGAGATGTTCTCTATCAAAAAACACTTACTTGTTCCTCTAATGATAACTTCATAACATACCCATTGATCCAGACAGCTGGAGCCATAGAATTACTATTAATTGCTATGGAAGAATTTAATAAAGATCTACTGAATCCAATCAAAAGTGTGAGTACAAAAAGTAAATTATGGTATCATCCTACACTTTGGAATTATTTGTACCTGAGGTTGATAAAAGGTATTAAATAACTACAGATATAAAAAATCTGGATCGGAATAAAAGCCTTTTACGTCAAAGACAACTCCCTTTTCCTCTAAAAACACCTTAGGGTCTATTTCCCTAAATTCATTGTGAGAGACCGCTAAAACAACAACGGCATACTTCTTTTCAATGGCATCAGTTTTTGTAGTTCCATACTCTTCCTGAAACACATTTTCATCAGCATGAGGATCATAGACCTCAACACTAAAACCAAATTCGGCGAGCTCTTTATACAAATCAACCACTTTAGAATTTCTTAAATCGGGGCAATTTTCTTTAAAAGTAGCTCCGAGAATTAAAGCAGAAGCGTTTTCTATTGAATTATTTTGCTTTAAAAATTGTTTAACGATTTGATTGGCAATGAATCCAGGCATAGAGTCATTTAAGCGACGTCCTGCCAAAATCATTTCGGGCGTGTATCCGAGTTCTTCGGATTTAAAAGCTAAATAATAGGGATCTACACCAATGCAGTGCCCACCGACAAGTCCAGGAAAGAAATTTAAAAAATTCCATTTGGTCCCAGCAGCCTTTAGGACTTCCTTGGTGTTAATTCCCATTTTACTGAAAATTACCGAAAGTTCATTGACAAACGCTATGTTGATGTCCCGCTGGGTGTTTTCAATCACCTTTGCAGCCTCTGCAGTTTTGATGGTCGGCGCTTCATAAATTCCCGCTTCTATAATCGATCCGTAAAGGGCAGATAACGCTTTGAGCGTTTCTGGTGTAGAACCCGATACAACTTTGGTAATCTTGGTTATGGTATGCTTTTTATCTCCTGGATTGATGCGCTCCGGGCTATATCCTACAAAAAAATCACTGTTGTATTGTAAACCCGAAACCTCTTCTAACAGGGGTACGCATACTTCTTCTGTTACTCCGGGGTAAACCGTAGATTCATAAACTACCGTATCTCCTTTTTTCAAAACAGATGCTACTGCTCGTGTTGCACTAATTACCGGAGAAAGATTGGGTTGCTTGCTTTGGGTTACTGGCGTAGGGACGGTCACAATAAAAATTGTACATGACTTAATGTCTTCTAAGGAAGTGGTGAGCATCAACGATTTTCCAACTACTTCTTTCAATTGTTCCGAACTAAGTTCATTGGTCTGATCATCTAGTAAATTGAGTTGATCAATTCGTTGCTGGTTGATGTCGAAACCAACCACATCGTACTTGTGGGCAAATGCTGCGGCTAAAGGGAGCCCTACATAACCCAAACCGACGATAGCAATAGAAATGTTATTCATTTTTTAATGTATTGTAATACCATTCCAAGGAGGCTGCTAAGCCTTCTTTAAATTGATGTGATGGTTTATAATTGAGTGCTTTTTTTGCTTTATCAATACTGGCTTGTGAGTGCGGAATGTCTCCATCTCTGTGGGGGCCGAATTTGATTTCTGTTTTTGCGATGGAGGGATCATAGTTCGCCAATCCTTCACGGATTAATTCTGCCATTTCTAATATGGAGATCCGATCGCCAACTGCGGTGTTATAGACTTGGTTAATCGCTTCTGGATTGTCCGTAGTCATCGCCAAATAATTCATTTGAATCACATTATCAATATAAGTAAAATCTCGTGAAAAAGATCCATCTCCATTGATTTGTGGATTTTCTCCCTTAATGAATTGCGCTACAAATTTTGGAATTACAGCTGCATAAGCTCCATCAGGATCTTGTCTTCGACCAAAGACATTGAAATAACGCAATCCAATTGTTTCCAAACCATAGGCAGCACTATAAATATCAGCATATAGTTCATTTACATACTTGGTAATTGCATAAGGAGAAAGTGGCTTACCGATTTTATCTTCGACTTTTGGAAGGCCTTTTGAATCCCCGTAGGTAGAAGATGAAGCTGCATACACAAAACGCTTAACCTTATTTTGTTTGCTTGCTTCTAGCATATTCAAAAAGCCGCTAACATTTACTTCATTAGAGAGTATTGGCTCCAATAGTGATCTAGGAACAGAACCCAATGCAGCTTGATGTAAAACATAGTCTACGCCCTGGGTTGCCTTTAGACAGCTATTAAAATCACGAATATCTGCTTCAACAAAAGAGAAATTAGTATGCTCTTTAAATTCATCTAAATTGTGTGCATGACCTGTTGCGAAGTTATCTAAACCGATAACGGTATAGCCTTGTGAAAGCATATACTCGCAAAGGTTTGCACCAATAAATCCCGCTGCTCCGGTAATTAATATTTTCATTTATTTATTGCTTTGAAAAACATTGTTTCGTACTCTTTAATTATTTTCGTGGATCCAAAACGTGTAAATACATCTTTTTGAATTTCCATCCTATTCCAATTATGTAGTATTGTTTTTTCAATTACATCAACAGGCTTATTTTTATTAGTAATTATAAATCCATTCATCCCAATTGATATCATTTCATTATGACCACCAGGAGCTTCAAAAATAACACAAGGTATTCCAAATGAAAGCGCTTCTAAAACAGCATTTGGGAATCCCTCAAAATAAGATGTTTGAATAAGAAAGTCTGCAGAAGTATATACTTTTTTCATGTCCTTCTCCACTCCCCTAAAAAAGATTTGATCATTCATCCCCAAAAGGTTTACCCTTTCTTTCAAAGTATCCTTTAAAGGGCCCTCTCCAATAATTTCCAAAGTAAAATCAAACTTAGCCTTTTTAAATGAATCAAATGCTCTAATATGACCTTTACTTTCAATTAAGCTACCTACAATAATGAATTTAAAAGCCTTAGAAGAATTTTTCAGATTTTGACTAGCGACAGGCTGTGGTAATAAAGTAATTGGATTTTGAATTAATACACCTTTATCTGATGGAATTGAAAAAACCTTCTCAAAATCATTCCTCATATCTTCTGATTGGTAAACTATATTGTCAAGATTTTGATAACAATATTCAATAAATACCTTTGGCAATTTAGGGCGTTTGTGTAACTTCTTTACAAGTGAATAAATACTTGCTTCTCTTACTATAAATTTTGTTTTTGGAAAAAAGGTTTTAATGAAACCCAAAAATATGTTGACATGACCAATACTACTGAAAACAATATCTGGTTTAGTTTTCCTTAAAAATTTAATTATTTCAATAAAAGAATCTCTCAAGCGTTCAATATTCAAATAATACACATTGTTTTCTTGAACGTCGTAATGATTATCTTTTTTTGATCCTAGAATAAGTAAGTTTAAGTCATAGGCACTTTTGTCCATTTGCATAAATAGAAATGATACTACTCGCTCAGCACCTCCAGCTTTTAGATGCGGTAACACAAATGTTATTTTTATTTTTTCATTTTTCAACTTGATTGTCTTTACTTTTATATGAAACGGACGTTATTTAAAGTATAAAGACCTACTTTAAACTATCAGTTTTTCTTAAATACAAACTCATTACATCCCAATCTTCCTCCGCAAGTGTTAAGTCGTTTTAATTCATAACCTCTTTTCAGATAATAGTGGATGATTTCTTCAGGTTTTGCAACTTCAAATGGATATCCACCTACCCAATCAATTACATCATGATGAGGAGACATCCCTCTTTTTTTCTTATACTCCCTCCACTTTTTGAAAGGATTCAGTTTAAAAAGATCTTTAACAAAAAAAGGCATCCATAATAGGATATAACCTAATAAAATAATGAACGGTCTTAATATAGAAACTTGAACATATGTTTTTTTTATCCTTTTCCAAATTCGAGATTGTAGTCTTTGGTCGTTGTAAATTGCAATGAATAGATACCCACCCTTCTTTAGACAAATATCTGAATTCTTCATAGCTCCATACATATTTCCTGTATGATGTAAAACACCCCAAGAATATACTATATCAAATTGTCCTAGACTTTTACAATACTGTTCATCTAATATTGATCCTTGTTCAATTTTCCAATCTGTATTTGAATTATAGTAGCGCTTTTTAAGCTCTTTAGTGCACTCAACAGAGTTAATGTCATAATCAAATGAATGAACTTTTGCGCCAGCTCTTTTAGCTACCAAAGAGGACAAACCACTTCCACTTCCAATATCAAGAAATGACATCTCTTCTAGAGATCTAATTTCAAGCATTGAAAGTAAACTGTTTTCAGAATTTTTAATTCTGTCCTCTGATAGATTATTTAAAAAATCTAACCAGTTTTTACCAAATTCGAATCTATTCATTATTATTTATTTTTAAACCATTTACTCAAGACGAATATACGCCAAAGATAAGAGGAATAATCGCCTTTGTTTTCAAAATGTAAATGCATATATTTTTTAATATTTTTCGTGTTTAAACATTCTAAACTGTTTAAAAAATCGTCATTTAGATGATCTATTATATCTTCTTTGAGTTCGTTACGCATCCATTCGGCTAAGGGAATTGCGAAGCCTTTTTTTGGAACATCAAATACTTTTTCAGGTATATATTCATTTAAAATATCACGTAAAATTCTTTTTCTTTTCCCATTATGGTAACGATATGATACCGGAAGTGTTCTTGCAAATTCAATTACTCTATAATCCAAAAAAGGGCTTCTTACCTCAACACCAAATGCCATGCTAGCACGATCAACTTTTACATTGCTATCATTTTCTAACCAGAGTTTAATATTTAAATCTGCTACACGCTGAAGTGACTGGTCTGACAAGCTCTTAAATAATTTAAACTCATCTAACCAAGAATTGCTTTTCTTAGTCAGTAGCGCGGAGCTAAATCCTGTAAATATTCCTTCGATGAAATTATCAAAATTTTTATAATGTAAAATGCTTTTTATTCCCATCCCTCGTTTTCCTAACCATTTAAACGGAACTAACACCCCTAGTGTCTTTCGTATAACATAGGGTATCTTAAAAAAAAAGCTGACTTTGTTTGCCCATTCAAAATGGTTGTATCCCAAGAAGCTTTCATCCCCACCATCACCTGAAAGGGCTACTGTAACAAGTTGTTTAGTTGTTTTATTGAGTAATAGAGATGGTATTGCTGATGAATCTGCAAATGGCTCTCCATATGTAATGAAAAAAGTTGGTAATAAATCAATCAAATCTTTAGCAGAGCAAATGGTTTTTTGATGGCTGGATCCTATAATTTTTGAAAAGGTTTCAGCTAAGGTACTTTCATCATATTCTGGGTTATCAAAACCAATGGTAAAGGTTTTTAAGTTTTCGTTTTCTGATTTGTTTGCTATTGCAGAAACTAGAGCAGAATCTATTCCACCCGACAAAAAACTTCCAAAAGGAACATCGGATTGTAAACGGATTTTTACAGCATCCTTTAAGAGTTCATGTAATTCTTCTTTTGCTTCTTCATATGGTAATTTACTTTTCACAACAGGTTTTAATTCCCAGTATTGTTCAAAGTCAATTTCTTGAGTATCTAGTTTCATAGTCATTAAAAACCCAGGTTTGAGTTTTCTGACTTCCTTATAAATACTCCAGGGACTGGGAACATAGGCTGTTTGAAGGTAGATTTCAATTGCTTCTTGATCGATCGTTTTGTTTTCAGCTAAGGGTTTTATTTGACTACAAATCTCAAAAGTACCTTTATCCCAACTGTAATAAAATGGTTTTACCCCTAATCGATCCCGGGCACTAAAAACCTCGTTCTTTTTTTTGTCATAAATCGAAAAAGAAAACATGCCGTTGAGTTTAGGAACTAAAGCTTTTCCCCAGCGTTTATAACCTATTAACAGTACTTCAGAATCACCTTGTGTAGAAAAAGTTTCTCCTAATTCTTGAAGTTCTTTTTTAATTGTTTTATAATTATAAATTTCTCCATTAAAAACTAAAACATAATCTTCGTGGATCATGGGCTGGTTCGATCTTGAATCTAAATCTAAAATGGATAAACGGGTATGACCAAAAGACAGATTGTCTTGTTGGAGAGTACCTGTAAAATCTGGTCCCCGATGGGAAATTCCATCGAGCTTGATTTTAAGTTTCTCTTCTTTTAAAGGAAGATTTGTAAGGTATATTCCGCACATATTAATTTTGAATAGTTTTGTCCCACAATGAAATATATTTTTTTGCAATTTTAGTGTGACTATGGTAGCTTTCGACAAATAATCTACCTTCTTTATCAACAACAGGGGTGATATGTATTGAAAGGTAATTTATATCTTTTGAAAATGAAAAATTAATCAATTAGAAAAAATTTATTTTTTTACTGTTTTAAAACTTAAAATATAAATAAACAATAAAACTAAACTTTTTAAATTAAGATTAACTCTGATACTCGCCATCAAATAATAAAAATAATTTTTATTATCATATATCCTAAGTCCTCTTAAAATCTCCGAGTATCTGTACAGTATTTTATTACTTAATTCAGGATGATTAAGTAATAAAATTGAACAGGCATTTAAAGTGTCTTTTTGAGAATTTAATTCATGAAATTTTTTTGTTACATTATTTTCATGCTTCCGATATTTCCCAAGTACTTCATCGATATACATGATTTTACCCCCATTACCTAAAGTCTGCATGGTATATAGCCAATCGCTAACAATAGGGAGTCTTTCATCATAACCATGAACTGGAGTTTTATCTCTTCTAAATACTGTTGAACAGGCACCGTTAAAAACACCAAAAGAAACTACATCGCTTAAATAGCCTTCGTAATTATTTGAATTATTATTAAAAAAATAAAGAGTCTTATTAGTTGAACTGTCAAATACATCCAAATTATGATAGCAAACTGAACAATTTGGATTATTCTCCATAAATTCTACTTGTTTGCTTATTTTATTTGGCAACATTAAATCATCACCACCCATCACAAAAATATATTTCCCTGAACACGCAAAGTGTGCAGCATTACTATTTATTGTGATTCCTTGATTTTTATTTGAAAGCCTTAACACGAAAAGGTTTGGGAAGTTTTTCTTGAAATTATTTAACATTTTCTGAGAACCGTCAGTTGAACCATCATCTGCGACTACAATTTCCAGATTTTTATAATCTTGTATTAAAATAGAATCTATACATTCTTTCAAAAAAACTTTTTGGTTGTATGTAATTACAACTACACTTACCAATGGATAATTGTTTTTAATCATGTTGGTTACTACATTAATTTATTATAATACTACACAGCCTTAATATATCAATTCATTTCTTAGAGAAAAGAGATCAAAATAAATTAAAAAATTATCAGTTTATTAATTTGATAATTAAATTCATTAATAATTATTTATTAAACTTACAATTTGCTCTAATTCTTCTGAAGTATTTACTGGACTTAATGGTAGGCTAATAATTTCTTTATTAATCAATTCCGTTATTGGTAATTTTAAATGTTTGAAATCGCTGTATGCTTTCTGATGATGTATTGAAATTGGATAGTGAATAAGTGTTTGAACACCTTTATCAAGTAAATATTTTTGAAATTTATCTCTATTTTTTGTTCTGATCACAAATAAATGCCAAACATGTCCTTGATCTTCTAAAACGATTGGTAAAATTATTTTTTTATTTTTAATATTACTGAGGTAATAAGCCGCAACTTTACGTCTGTTATCAATATCATCTTGAATATATTTTAATTTTACATTTAGAAAAGCGGCCTGAATTTCATCTAATCTAGAATTTAATCCTTTGTAAATGTTTTCATATTTTTTTTCAGATCCATAATTCCTTAAAGCTGATATTGTTCTCGCTAAATCCTTATCGTTAGTAGTAACTGCACCAGCATCACCTAGAGCACCTAAGTTTTTTCCAGGATAAAAACTATGACCTGCTGCATCACCTATTCCTCCAGAAACTTTTCCATTCCATAAAGCCCCGTGAGACTGCGCACCATCTTCAACTAACTTTAAGTTGTGTTTTCTGCAAATATCTAACATTTGTTGATCTATAGAATTTTGCCCATATAAGTGTACCGCTAAAACCGCTTTGGTCTTAGGTGTAATTACTTGTTCAATAAGAGAACTATCCAAATTATAGGTTTGCTCATTTGGTTCTACAAAGACAGGAACTAAATCATTGTCTGTAATAGCTAAAACAGATGCAATGTATGTGTTTGCTGGCACTAAGACTTCATCGCCTTTACATATTACACCCAACTTTATATACCCTCTAAATATTAATCTTAAAGCATCTAATCCATTTGCAACGCCAAGAGCAAATTTAACATTACAAAAAGTAGCATAACTTTGCTCAAAAGTTTCTAATTCTTTACCCATTAAGTACCAACCAGAATCAATAACTCTATTGGCCGCTTCCTTTAACTCAATTTCATATTGTGCATTTATTTTTTGTAAGTCTAAAAAATTAATCATTATTCATCTTTTTTCTCCATTCATCAAAACCTATTCCAAACCATGGCATACCTCTATCAAAATAATAAACCCAAGGGTAATGTCTTTTTTTACTTGAATTAAAAAAAGGCATTTTACTTAAAACCCCAACTTTTTTAGCAGGTGATCCAGCAATAAAACTATCATCTTGAAAATTTCCTGAAACTGAGCTATTAACAGATGTCAATGAGTGTTCTCCTATAACGGTTTCTGGAAGCAATATTGAACCAGTTGTAATCTGAGAATAATCTCCTATTGTTACACCTTTTAAATCATTCGAAGGTGGTGTTGTATCATTAGTAAGCACAACGAATGGGTAAATAAAAACAAAAGACCCTATTTTTGATTTTTGCCCAATATTAACATTACTATGGAATCTGCAATAATCACCTATTATACAATCTCCTTGAATGTCATTATAAGAGCCAAAAGAACAATTAACTCCAGCGATGGTGTTTTCTCTAATAGTTACATGATGGCCTGTATTTAAATTATTTCCAAAAGTACTACCTGCATAAATAATATTATAAGATCTAATTAATGAGTTTTTTCCTATTATTGTTTTGGGGTTTTTGTATTGTTTTTGATTTCTGTAGTAACTATTTAGTGGCTCACCAATAACACAATTATCAGAAATAATAGTATTGTCCTCTATAACTACATTAGAAAAAATAGTTGTATTATCTCCAATCTGCACATTGTTACCAATTACTGCAGAATCATCAACAAAAACATTTTGATTATTAAATTTCATAATTCTTAAATTGTTCCTGAATCCACAAAAACGTTTTGTCCTGTTATAGATTCTGATTCATCGGAAATTAGAAAAGATATGGTAGCTGCTATTGATTCTGGGTTTACTGGTTTTTTTAAAGATGTCCTATTATAAATTCTATTTTTTTGAGATTCAGAAAGAGTGCTACTCATTTCTGTATCCATAAATCCAGAAACAATGCAGTTAGATCTTATTCCTAATTCACCCCACTCTCTGGCTGTGTTTTTTGAGAATGCTTCAAGTGCTCCTTTTGAAGCTGCATACATTGACAAACCTTTGTACCCAGTATGAACACTAATTGAAGAAATATGGATTATTGAACCTTTTACTTTATTCAAAATCATATTTCTAATTGAATATTTCGTTAAGATGACGGGAGAATAAACATTAACCTTAAACATATCATTTATTGACTCTACTTTTGCATTCGTTATGATGTCATCATAAGCTAAAGCAGCATTATTAATAAATGCATTTAAAGATACTCCTTTTAGGAATTCCTTGAAAATTTTATTTCTAATATTATCACTGTTTTTTAAATCATATTGCAACAAATATAAAGTATTTTTATACTTGTGTTTAAGCTCTTTTAATTCCTTTGTAGTAGATCTACTTAAACCATATACATTATGGCCATTTTTTAATATTATTTGAGCTGTAGCTAGCCCCAGTCCTTTTGATATTCCTGTAAGTAATATGTTTTTCATAGGTATTTAATTCAAGTTTCTTTTAATCTTACCAGTTCTTGTAACCTCTAACTCTTCTACAAATTTAATTTTTGTTGGAATTTTATAGCTTGGCAATTTGTCCTTTAATAATCTTTTAAACTCTTTTTTAGAATATTCAATTGAAGTTATAATTTCAGCAACAATTATTTTCCCTAAAATGCTATTATCTATTGAGTAAACTAATGTATTTAAAACACCCTTAAGTTTATTAATTTCTTGTTCTACTTCCAATAAGTTAATTCTATTGCCACCAATATTAATAGTATCACTCTTTCTTGAAATAATCTTAAATTCTGTTTTTTCTTCGTTTACAAATTCAACAATATCTCCGGTATGAAACCATTCTTTTTTTTCAAATTCACCTAATAATGAATTATGAACTACTAATTCATTTTCTATAAACATTACTTTATCCTTTAAGTTGTTTATAACTTTGAATATTTCTCCTTTAGATACAAATAAAGAACCAGCCTCAGTTGATGCATATATGTTAAATATTGAAGCATTAGGGAAAATATTATTTAAACTACTTGTTAATTTGGGACTACTTTTCTCTCCTCCTAAAGTGCATTTTTTAACTAATACTAATTTGAAATTATAAGGACTTAATAATTTATAAAATGTCGGCGTAGCTGATACATTAGAAACATAATGATTTTTACAACTGTTTATAAATTCACTTCTAGTAGATTGAAACAAGTAAACAATTGTATTTTTATTTAATAATCCCTGAAAAAAAACCTGTAATCCAGCCATATGCGTTGGATTGTAAAGAAAAGCCCAAACATTATCCGAATACTTTTCACCAATTCGTGCCATGTTAATAAACTTTCTTGCATTATGAACAACCTTCTTTGGTTCACCTGTTGTTCCAGAAGTGTATAAACTTATTTTAGATGTTGTATTAAGCAGTTTTTTTAATAAATTATTCCAGGTTTTAAAATTAAGCTTATCAGTTTTATTATGGATAACAGAGTTATTTAATTTAATTTCTTTTAAATCAGCAGGGACATCATTATCTAAAATTACTGTATCAATATTGTGACATAAATTATATATTAATTTAAAAAAAAAATGAAAAACATTATCTTCTTTAAGAATGTATTCAAACTTATTGAAATTGTTAACTTGGTCTAATAAATCATCATAAGTAACTATTTTTGAATTTTTTACATCTTTTAAAAAAATCATTATTTCTTAATTTTTATAATAATTTCACCTACCGTTTCAACAACTCCATCTTCAAACACATCAACATCAAATTCATCTTCAATCATAACAGTTAATTGAGCTAAGTTAAAGCTATCAAAACCAATATCTTCTCTAAATTTCAATTCTAAAAAATTAGTAGTATTTTCATTAACTAAGTTATAATTATTCTCTTCACATATTTCATTAATAATTGAAGCTATTTTCACTTTATTCATTTGTTTTGTATTTAATATATTCTTCATAATTTCTTATATAATCTTTCTCTTCATAAATTTTTGAGGCTAAGACCATGGTTATAGAACCAGATGAAAAATTACTTAATTCCCTCCATAATCCAGGCAAAACATGAAGTGCTAAGTATGGTCTATTTAAAGTGAATTTTTGTTTGTTTGTGCCATCGTCTAAAATCACATCAAAACTTCCGC
>Ga0233438_10002511_pt1 | contig 18240 bp, 11 predicted proteins | sample SI_123_September_FD_182720 | JGI IMG/M metagenome (GOLD analysis project Ga0233438, IMG submission 182720) | Seawater microbial communities from Saanich Inlet, British Columbia, Canada - SI_123_September2016_10_MG | ecosystem: Environmental > Aquatic > Marine > Inlet | place: Canada: British...
CCCCCCTGTTGTCTTAACTCTTCCCGCTCCGTTTCACTCCGCGGTGTAAATAGTTGCTATAGAAGATGACATGAGCTGTTCCTTTTGCTTCCCATTTTTTTGGATGATATGAATTGATCCTTTTGCTACTACTTGTGAAGAGGGGTCTCATGAGCTTCGCTCAACTTAACTCCTCATGTCTTAAAAAAAGCTGATCCTCTTGATCAGTAGTCATTCATTAAATCCTAAAATCTTATGGTAACTATTACAGGCTACAGCACCCGTGAAGGTGTTGGTGGCAAGCAATCCCTATTCCTTCATGTAGAAAGTGACTTAATTCCTAAGTCAAGTAAAACCTCTGGGCGTACCTACTTCGTTACACGCAAAGCAAAAGTACTTGCTGCTATTGATGAAGAATTGGCCCAACAACTCATTGGTCATACCCTTCCTGGTAATATCACTAAGCAGGAGGTAGATCCCTTTGAAGTAACAGACTATCATTCTGGTGAGACTAAGATGCTGCACCACCGGAATGTTTATGTATCAGCAGCATCATAATTATAAATCTGGCGGGTGTAGTTACATCCGCCTTTTTAATTTCTAAAGTTTATGAAACTAGAAACAGCCAGTAAGAGCAAATCTTACATGCGTGTTGCACTCCAAGGTGCTTCAGGCAGTGGTAAAACCTATAGTGCGTTACGTTTAGCATTTGGTCTTACACGTAATGATAATATAGCTATCGTAGATACAGAGAACGGCAGTGCCCATTTGTACTCTTCGTTAGGCAACTACCAAGTACTACAGTTAACAGCTCCCTTTACGCCTGAGCGTTACATGGATGCTATTGATGTATGTATAGCTAATGGTATAGAGACCATTGTCATCGACTCGTTATCCCATGAGTGGGAAGGTAATGGTGGTATACTGGAAATGCACGGCAGTAGTACGGGTAGTAACAGCTTTGCCAATTGGGCCAAGATTACCCCTAGACACAATGCACTTATCCAGCATATACTCAATACACCTGCTCATGTAATAGCTACTCTTCGTAGTAAGCAAGAGTATGCCTTAAAGAAAGATGATAGGGGACGTTCTACACCAGAGAAATTAGGCATGAAGCCTATACAAAGGGACGGTATAGACTATGAGTTTACCACCGTCTTGTCTGTAGATATGAATCATAAAGCAGTAGCTGTAAAAGACCGTACGGGACTCTTTCCATTAGATACCCCATTTACCATTACTGAAGAAGTAGGTAAACGTCTACTACAGTGGAGTAGAGAAGATGTTGCAACAACTAATGCCGTGCAACAACCTGCTGCTCCTTTATCCACCAACCACTTAAATGATTATCAGAACGCTTATGGAAAGTAAGAGCCAATTTATAGTAGCCAATACTGCTGAGAGTAGTGTTGGTCTTATGCAAGCAGAACACATTATTCCTGTATTTGCTAAAGACAATGAAGTAGCCATTGCTCATCATGAATTTGTACAGCAGTGTTACGATGCTGTGCAGCATTTCTTTAATGATACCTTGTTACCAGAACCGCAGATAAGGGTAAGTCATCCCATACATGGTAGAATACCTAAGGCCATGTATAAACGTCCACATGAGCTACTAGATCATGAAAAGACATTGTACTATGAACGTATGATGTTTTTGGTTCAAGTACCTTCTGTTACCAAGATCATTGGTGGTAAAGTAGTGAACTTAGTAGTAGCAGGAGTGAAGTCCTTTACTTGGGATAAGATGCACGGTAAATACACACCTCAGAGGTTTAAACTTGCAATCGGCTTTCAAGTGCATGTGTGCAGTAACCTTTGCGTGTTTACCGATGGTCATTTGGTGGAGTTCGAAACCAATACTACTGATGATATTTATCTCAAGGCATACAATATGTGTGCAAACTTCAATGTAGAGGATCAGGTAAGTAAACTTCAAGAATGGTCCCAGATTTCATTATCAGAAGAACAGTTCAAGTCATTTATTGGCAGAGTTCGTTGTGACTTCTTTGATTCAGAAAAGGACACCTCACATTGGTTAGGCGATCAGCAGATGGCAAAAGTGGTCAGAGGCTATTACACGGACGAACATTTTTCTCGTGGCAATGGTGGAAGCATCACCCTTTGGAACCTCTACAATCTGCTTACAGAAGCCAATAAGAGCAGTTATGTTGATAGCTTTCTTGACAGGTACCATGGTATCGCTAGAATCCTAAAGATGACGAGTTATGATTAACACGCTTTTTGGGCTGTTGCTGTTCAATGGTGTGCTTGCGTATGCTTATGCACATATAAGAAGCACGTATCAAGATCGGTTTCCATTCTTAGCCGCTTACATCATAACAGCAAAATACCTCCTACTATACATGGCTTTATCATTGATTCTGGTCGGTTAAGTTTAAGGTCGTTCGCATTCGCGAGCGGCCTTTTTCCTTACAAAATTTATTTTAAAGTTGCTCGCGGATAACCGCGATTAACCTACAAAATTCCACTCAATATTTGTTCTTCAAACATTTAAAAATTGAATTATGTTAACGTTTTCAAGCCTTTATGTATGGGTGAATGGTGAGGAACCATGTTGCGGTATTTTACCTAAGGGATCAGTAAAAGAGTTTACTCACGCTCTTAATAAGCAAGGGTTACAACTACACGAAAATTCAGTAAAAGGATTTTCGGACGAAAATTTTAAAGAACAGATAGAGTACATTTTGGATTATCTGAAGGTCCCGGATTATGTCTACTCAAAATATGAGGGTTACAATGATCGTGTGGTATTCGAGCCTTTGGAGTTTTACGGTAATGAAATCATCGTATCTAATTTTATTGTGGGGATAGATATTCAGCCGGTTTGGGGCCTTGTTAAACGCGCCGGTGAAATCGTTAATTACGGTAACCAGATTTACGCGATTAAACTTCCTAGGATTAAAAGCGATTTTAACTTTGTCTATCCAACTAGTGACGGTGAACATGAATATTTCAGTCGTGGTCGTTACGGTAATATTAAATTCGATAATGGGCAGTTTCTATATTCTATTGAGTTTCCCCCGATCTTTATACTCAAAGGTTTAGAAAACGCTTTCGAATTCTTACTCATCTTTCTCGCGGCAAATCACTTTGATTATAAAGAGGTTTCCTTGGATTGGTTTCCAAGTGACTACGAGAAAAAGACCTTTTACATATGATTAGCTCAAAGTTAGAACGATTCGCAATGGAGCTGCGCGCTGAATCCGAACAAGAGATTCAAGCCGTAGTTAAAGGGGTTATAACCGCAGCATCTTCCATTATTCCAAGTGTTCAGTTTAAAGACCGTGAGGGAAGACCAACAAGGGTTAACCTTTATTATGCTTTCATAGCCGCAGCGGGCAGTAATAAAAGTCGGGTAGGGCAACTAGATCGTCTCATCCAACCTGTTCACGAACATATTAAGAACGAACAAGACCTTCTACGATCACAGCTTCCCCCAAAACAGCGTAAGCCGCCTCGTAAGAATGTATTAATTTCTGGTAATATATCACGTGCACGGGTGATAGAACATCTGTGCGCAAATGGTCAAACTCCATTGATTGTTGTTGATTCAGAGATGGACAGCATTACCACTTCCATGAAGTCAGATCATGGCGGATTTAGGTCCGAATTGCGCAAGGCGTACCATGGGGAGTTCATTTCTAGTAGTAAAAAGACCGACGATGAGATTCTGGAGGTGTCCTCGCCCCATATGTCCATGATAATTACAGGCACAATGGATCAAGCTGTAAAGTACCTGCATCCTTTGGCCGATGGTTTTGCTTCAAGGCATTTGTATCATGTGGATCTCTCAAAAACCGAGTATAAACCTTATTCTGTAGATGTCACTTCTACACCGAACTTATCCATGGAATTATGGGCAACTCGCTTCTACGAGCTATGGAGATTTTTTAATGGAAAGGAGGTACTAATCAACTTCAAACAAGAGCAATATGATGTGCTCAACACATTCGGTTCAACTGAGAATGAAAGCATCACGGCGGCGGCGGCAGAATCCAATACCAAGGATTTTTTATTCCGTCATTTATTAATGATTCTAAAGGTAGCCTCTGTTATGAGTGCACTAAGAGCCTTTTTAGACGGAAATACGACTCCAGTATTGCAATGTCATGATGACGACTTTTCCTATGCGTTTTCGCTAGTAACCAAGTCCTACGAACAGTTTCAGGATTTATACCCTTTACTTCCATCTGAAAGATATGGCGCGATTCAGTTGAATGAAATTGAGAAGTCACTCCTAAAGGCGCTACCTGATTTGTTTTCAACAGAAGAAGCGTATACGGAAGGATTAAGGTTGGGACGAGCAGAAAGATCAGTAAGAGATGTACTTCGAAAGCTTAAACTGCTTGGGGCAATTGAGCGAAAGAAAGTAGGTGTATACAAGAAGGTTGGCTAACGCCGCCCCCGCTTGCCTTGTGCATTCTCTATGCTCTTTAAGAAGGTTATTAATGCCTTCTCCATAGTAGTAAACGTCTTTAATGGTTCGTTCCTCTTATTAACCGGCTTTCTGTTTATGCTATTTTCCTCTAGTTGAGAGACTTCTGGCAGTTCAGAAAGGTTGAGTTCTTTAAAATAAGGTTCTAGTTCGCCTTCACGAGGTGTAATTAGTTCATTCCATTTAAGATCGTAAGGTTCTCTTGGGCTAATATCATTCTTTGGCATTAAAGCTACCCTTTGACGTAAAAAGTTTTTGAATACCTCAAGATCTATATGACTGTTCTCGTTACCTCCGATTCTTAAGTGATTGGTTTTCATCAAACCGTAGAACAGAATGATGGCTTGACGAGTGTAGAGCCGAAATGAAAAGTCAAGCTTCGGCAGGTGATCTTCGTATTGCCAATCTGAAAGAAATTTTAAACCTTCATTTCGATCATGAATGAGGTGCTGAAGATGATCGTTTTCTTTTTTTGATAGATTTTTTTCTACATCATGAAAGTCCCCTGAATGCAGAGTACTATTTGGACTATTATAAATCTTGATTTTTACCCTTGGATTGTAATACTCTTTAGATGCATGTTCGATCCATTCGTATATGTTCTCTGGATCTTCCTCTTCTCTGAAGCGCTCGCCATGCCACCTATGCAGATTGCTCAGGGTGTCTATTGTTTTTCTTGTGAAGTAGTGGGTGTGTGCTCGGCGTAGTCGCTTATCATTAGTTGTACTGAGATTAATAAAATCAATAGGTGAGGATTCATAACCTAAATCTTTGTACCTACGTATTTCAATGGCGAGCTTCGGTGTAAAAAGGTCTATTATGTCACCTAATATTTCCCGTTGTCCTGGTGTCGCTTTAATCCCCATTACGTAATGCTGTCTTTAGCCAAAGAATGGCGGCTTCACCATCCATTTTTGCAATGTCACTAACTGCTCTAGAATGACGAATAGAGTTTCTTAAGTTACCTAGGTGTCTCATTCTCAACTGTAGCTCTTCTTTAGAGTTAAAGCGGTGTTGGAATGCCTCCCAGTTTTGTTTAGAAATCACGGTATCTACATACTCCGATAAATCAAAGAAGGTGATCCAAGTGGAAAAGGAACTGAAATCTTCTTCTTGTTTGCGAGGATGCTTCTTCACTTCAGAAGCCACACGTCTATTCACCTTGTCTACAATGTGCGGAGGTATATGGGCACTGTATTCTTCCTTATTGTCTCCAAACGAAGTCACCAAGAGATCCCTGAAAGCAAGCTCCACCTTTTCAATTTTGGCATCAATCAGTTTGAGATGCTCTGGAAGTTCTATGTGGTTTTCTAATAGCTGAGTTTTGATGGCCTGTAGAATCGTTTTCTTACGCTCATCGATAAACTCATTGAAGTCTTCTGCTTCAAATGGTTTGCGCAAAAGTATTGAGACTGCTTTCCTACTAATCAAATGCGATTCAAGGACATCATAGACTTTATCCTCGTTATTGTTTTCTAACATCTCAGCGATGTAGTCATTGGGCATCCTATTTCTAATGATGTGGCGGTTAGTGCTGTCTGATAATGGTGTTCTGTTTAAAATGCTATTGATGGACTTACCGGCCTTTTCTTTGAAGACGGAGATAGGAACGATATGATGATCGTCAAGTTCTGAATATTCCGGGAGATCAAACGTACTCCAATCACGAGCTTCATTAATTACAAGGAGGTTAAAGATTGCATTGTAAATGGCGGAGCCTTTTGGATTGCTGCCAACCAAATCAAGAACCTCTAGGGAGCGTCTAAATTCATCTATCATGTCCGGTTCAGCATCGTCATTCTTAAACCAGCGTTGCAAGCTCTGGTAATCTTTAGCTGTGGAGGTTTCCACCGAACTGCTATAACGATTAACAAAGATAGATGCCCAATACCATTTGCGTATTTTTTCATTCACATCAATCATATTGGAGGGCTTCTCCATCCTAACATATTCTTTGATTGAAGCGAACGCAGGAATGATAGAAGGGTAGGGTACGAATGCGGCTTTAATTGCACCATAGTCTCTGGGATTCTGAAGCGTACGAATTGCGTTTTGTAGAGCTTTAACAGATTGTTCCCAGCGCTCCTTGAATTCTTCAGTATCCTCTATCAAAACTACCTTCTCCTGAGTTCCGTCTGGTTTACGGATGGTTTTAACGCTCTCAGGAACCATATAATAGAGGTACTTTGGTGAACAGTAGATTTGTTCTAGCACCGACATAACCTGAAGGACGTAGATCTTCATCTTCTTCTCGTCCGTAAACAACAAGACATTAGAAGCATCCTTCCACATTTGCTTTAAGTAGATGTCCTTAGGGCGTAGCATGGCGTTTAGAAGATCGAATATATCTAGTCGTACTCCACGAGAATTTATCTGAGTAAAGATGTCACACACTTTAGCGATGTCAATCTCATCATCCAACTCAATGTAGCTAATGTAGAAGTTGTCTAGGTGATCGTCTATTAGATCTCTGAACTGGTGTGCACCTTGCTCGTATAATGCGTATTTCGCTTTGACTTTCTCCTCTTCTTCGTTTTCAGAAAGGTTACGCCAGTAATCTCTGTAGCCTCTTATCCAGTCGTCAATGGCCCAGGTATCTTGAAGAATCTCTAAAGGGAATGAATGTGTCTTATACTGCTCATCCGAGTCCTTTAAACGCTTTTCCAACTTTTTACTGGTTACGAATTCGTAATCAATGAAGTTATCATAGTCTTCCTCTAAAAGGTGTCGAATATTTATTCTGTAGACTAATTTATTCTTACGTGAAGGAAAATTAGCTGAAGGGCCGAAGAACGCATAATGCATTGCAGTGAGTCGCTGTTGGCCATCCAATACAATCATTCTTGGATCAGGGTTCTTTCCTTCAAAACCATAAACGGGCTCACAACTCAATGAATCATAGTTTTTATCATTGCCTTTCCACAAGAGTAGTGTGCCTATGTAATAGTCCATGAATATGGAGCGAATCAGTTCCTGAACATCCCACGGCTTCCACTCAAAGTCTCTCTGAAAATCGGGTATGACGTAGTTACCGTCTTTAAGGTTCTTTATTAGGGATTTTAGATGGATTCTTCCAGCTTTCTCTACATTTTTCATTCTTCGAAGTTTAGCTTAGGTAGGTTATTGACGATGTCTACGGTCTGTACACTGACGTTGATAATACTGAGCAGAAGGTCGAGAATGTAACGCGGGTTGTTTACTTCATCACACCAATCGTTTGGATCGTTGGTGATGCCACTCTTCTTATCTGTTTTGATTTGGTACCGCTCCATAATCCATTCTATGGCTGATTTTCCATTAACTACATACTCGTAGGCTTTCTCTGGAATGTTGGAGATGGTGATTTGGCTGTTATAGATGATAGTGTCCTTAACTCCTTTTTTAGGAAACTTCATCTTGGTTACATGATAATTGCCGTTGTCCCCATTTACTGTGACTTCAGTATATGGTGCTACGTTTTCATAGTCCAAATGAAGGTCGGCCAGCTGTCTACCTGCTTTTGAAAATGCCCAGAATTCCTTTACAGAATCTACCAAAGGAATTCTTGGCAGCATTTTCTTTAGATCATTGGCAAACGAGGCGCGATAGTCTTCACTATGCAAAATGCCATAAACAAAATAAAAAATATCCTTCTGGTCAAGATCGATATTTAGGCGGTTATCAAGTAATGATTTAAACGCATCGCTGACTCCAGGCCTTTTTATAATTTCTTGTATAGGTTCAGAAAAAAGACTTGCTTGCTTATCTGTGCTTTTGCTGTAAATAAAAAGGGGAAATACCTGTGCCTTTTCAATGGTATCCATGCAAACTACTTTATTTGAAATCAAGCATGAAAAGTCTTTACTGCCGCCTTTTCCTGAAACCAGGATTACTCTATTTTCATCTGAAAAAAGATTCTTCTGTATACCAGGGCTTTCAGTTAAGTGTTTATCGTAGTATAGGTGTACTTTATTGAATGGACGGTATATGCTTTCAATAATTTGTTGGTTGTCGAAGCTCAATTTTTTGCCATTCATACAGTAGTTTCTCAAAGATCGAGTCCAGCTAATCTTTGAGGGGTCCATATCAATGAAGTTTTCCACTGTATAAGATTTATCAATTCTACTTTGAAACTTATTCATTTGAATATTATAGAATTCAATCATTCTAGTGATGTTTGACTTGACGTTATCTTTAGAATAATTAAAACTCCATGCATCACGGCTCGTAACGATTCCAGGCCCATTGATTGAAAATACCGAGCAATGATTCATGACTTCTTTTTTGTTTGGCGCTAGAGCTGGAAATGTGCTAAATGCTTCATTACGTTGGTTTATCCAATCACCATCAGAATTTGGATTTATCGTTTTCCATTTAAGGTTACCATGAAGAGATTTTGCATCCGAGATAATTTCAAGTTTTTTTTCACGAGATAAGTACTCGCCTATATCGTGATAGAATATTTCTGCTTTTTCCGTCTTCATTTTAGGATTCTTCACTAGAACAGTAACGCATATTGGAGTCTGAGCTCCAGATCCGAAGATTTTCCCACCTTCTTTACGCCAGTTGCTCGTTCTTTGATTTCCTCTTAGGTTGAATACCCATATTGAGTCGAATTCTTTTTCCGCAGATTTTCTGAACCCATCGGTACTGTTTCCGTCAATCCATGCTCCATTCGTAACGAAAGCTATAACTCCACCATTATCCTTGTCTATTCGATCTGAAGACCACCTAAATGCCTTTATATATGCGTCATACAGTGACTTATTTAGACCAGCATTAGATTCTTTAGCGTAGGTTTCTGCAATTCTTGCATCGAGCCTGTCATAACTTTGATTCTGAGCGTTGTCATTGGCAGACTTTTGGCCAATGGAATAAGGAGGGTTACCAATGATAACTCTCATTGGGGCTTTGCGCTGTTCTTTGACTCTCTCTGAATTTTTAGGGAACATCTCAGAGAAGAGTTTGTCGTCCCCATCACTTTCTCCTAACTGGAACGTATCGGTCAATACGATTCCGTCGAAACTTTCATAAGGGTCTTCAGGGTTCTTCTGATCGTGGTATGCATTTTCAATGTTTACTGCCGCGATGTAGTATGCTAGCAATACGAGCTCGTTCGCATGCAACTCATTTTTGAACTTACGGTCTAAGTCTTTTGGCTTAATTAATCCACTTTGTAGCAGCCTCGTTATAAAGGTTCCTGTTCCGGTGAATGGATCTAGAACATGTATGTTCTCATCCGAGATACTTCTTCCGAATTCTTGTTGCAGTACATCTTCTACAGAATGAATAATAAAGTCCACTACCTCCACAGGGGTGTATACAATACCTAGCTGTTCCACCATTTTTGGGAATGCCGTCTTAAAGAATTTATCGTAAAGTTCTACGATAATCTTCTGTTTCCCTTCTGCATTATCAATACCTTCAACTCGTTTACGAACACTTTCATAGAATTTCTGCAATGTTGCATCCTGTGCAGCCATATTACTCCCTTCCTCTAATCTATCTAGCATTCCCTGCATGGCAATAGAAACGGCATTGTTGCTTTGGAAACTATAGCCTTCAAAAAGTGCTTCAAAGACAGGCTGGGTAATGATGTGTTGTGCGAGCATTTCTACGGCTTGTCCTTGAGAAATACTTGGGTTGATGTTTTTCTGTAACCCCAATAAGAACATATTGAATGCCTCGCGCTGATTGGCCTTGGTGTCAATTAGATATTGGATACGTTCAATTTGACGTTGAGCAATAGCGGCCACATCTTTTGCCCATTGTTCCCAATACATACGGTCACCTACTTTCTTTACAAGTCTCGCATACACCACAGTCTGTAACTGTTCAAATTGAATGGCAAGCTGATTCTTAAGGTTCTCATTACCACTGGAAGACTCTCCAGAGTCGTTTATGGTAATACTACCGTCCTCATTGTAAGAGTAACCTGGTTTGGCAATAAGTATGTTGTCTGGTTTCTTCTTGTTGAGATCAATTTTGTTGACCGTGGCATTGAAACGATCGTCATGGGCACGTAACGCATTGAGAACCGTCCAAACTACTTTGAAGCGTTCATTATCATTCAATGCAACCTCAGGCTCTACATCTGACGGTACAACTACAGGAATCACAATATAACCGTACTTCTTTCCAGGTGATAGTCGCATCACCCTTCCTACAGATTGTACTACATCTACTTGTGAATTTCGGGCCGATAAGAACAGTACAGAATCCAATGACGGAACATCTACACCCTCACTTAAAACACGAACGTTGGTAAGGATACGGCAGTCGTTTTCTTCTGTATCTTCTTTAAGCCAGGATAGCAGTTGATCTCTATATGGTGCGGACATAGTGCCGTCCATATGCTGCGACTCAACAACTACAGTCTTGTTTTTTATTTCTTCAGGTAATTCATCACGGTAGGCCTCTGAAGTAAGATTATAGGTCTCTGTAATTTTTTTAGAAGTTGCAATGTTTGAACAGAAAGCGACCCCTCTCTTCATAGGTCCTGGATCGTTATCTTTAGTATTACCCGAATCGCCTAAGAATTGCTTGGAAAGGGCATTGATGGTTCCAACAATCTTTGTTAAGTCATCCGTCTTAATCTCTTTTTCATCTCCTCCAATGATGTTTCGAAGTCCTGGAGGTACGTCCTGGTCATTAAGAGTGAGAATTAGAACTTTATAGTCAGTTAACAATCCTTTCTCTACAGCTTTTCCAAATCCAATTCTATAGATTTCCTCTCCATACAATTCTGGATCATCCATAGAACAAAGGGTGGCTTCTTCCTGAGCAGCAGTACTCTTGGCCTCATCGCTAAATAGACGGGGTGTTGCCGTCATGTAAAGACGCTTTTTCGCTTTGATAAAGTCGTTATCATGCACTTTAATGAAGGCAGATTCATCTTGCCCAGCCACAGAAACACCAGTAGTGCGGTGCGCCTCATCACAAACAACTAGGTCAAAAGCAGGATAGCCATTATCCATCAATGTTTTTTGTGCCTCAGCAATGACGTCAATGGATTGATACGTACTGAAGACTACGGTCATGCCGCCGCCGCCACGAGCCTTGAAGTTGTCAAATTGATTAAGAATACGCTGTGGATCAGTACTAGCCGGAAATGCTAGGTCAACAACGCTAAATGAAGAGGTGCCATCACCCTTCCGCTGCTTAGTGATTTTTGGATCAGAACATATAGCAATTGGATTAATATCCGTTCTAGCGTCTGCACTCCATTCTCTTAAGGTTTGTCCTAATAACGCGATAGATGGAACTAAGAAAAGAACCAGACCGTTATTGGTTGTTTCCTCTGCAATTTGAAGAGCTGTGTAGGTCTTACCCGTACCACAGGCCATGATGAGTTTCCCGCGGTCATGCTCTAGGAAGTAACTCTTAGCTGAGTTAATCGCTGTTACCTGATGAGGTCTAGGAGATTTCTTCTCCCTGCGAACTTCTTTACCAACGAGACCCTGGTTGATTTTTCCCCAGTCAACAGGTGCATCTAATAAATTTTGAAGGTTTAAACGAGCAACAGGTGGATCTTGATTTTTAATAACCTCTTCTGCATTGGAACTCCAATTATTTGTTGTGGAAACCCATAAGCGCTCATTGAATCGTTGAAGAATTCCTCGTTCGTCATCAAATGTGCGGCTGGAGGTAGATAAAAAAGAGTCTACATCACCTTTAGATATCGATGAAGCCTCATCAAAAAACTTACACTGAATGGCCCAGTAATCGCCTTTGTTGGTTTTAGCGACAAGGTCTATTCCCGTATCATTACCTCCAAATTGATCCCGGAATGGAAACTCCATCCAGAGCCAAACCTCTGATAATGAGTTGGAGTAGCGTGGATCAGATAGCAGATAGGCTTGTATTAGTGCTTCGAAACGGTCTCCTTGATTACGTAATGAAGTGCTTTGATCTTTGTACTGGCTTAGTATATCTCGTAGCATGAATGGCTATTATTCTAATGAATGTCAATCTACGAAATCTTTGAATTCATTGAGATATGGAAAGGCGATATCGGATTTAGTCTTGTCCCTTTGATGATGATATTAAAATGATGGAATTAATAGATATGAAAACTCTAGACCAGAATGAAAGTTGCCATTATAGTTGTCGATAGAGAACGCTTTAAGTTGATATAAACTTTCAATATCTTCTATGGCTGATGAGACCTCACGTACCATTTTTTCAGCAAGATTTTTCGGCATACGCCAATCTTCTTGGTTACAAGAAATATTGAAAGGAAGCTCGTTCTGATCATAAGAGTATTCTATTCCAAAACCGTGATTAATAAAAAGATCCGAAGGAGAATTAAAATCTTCATCGTGCCAATCTCTCATGGAATAACCAAGAAGTTTGATTAACCTTTTAAAAAGTCGTTGTCCTCCATCGCTGTTCTCTACGAATGATTCAAAACTTCTCGCACCATGCAACGAATAGAGCCAATCAAGATGAAATTCAGAGGTAAAGACGCTAATATCAGCATTAAGTAAAAAGCCCGCTTCGCTAGGTTCTAAACGGATATTATAATCGCTAATTGAGGGCTCAAATTCTAGATTAAATAGGTCGCTAAACCATTCTAGGATTTTTTTTTGTACAATCTTGCTAGCATCTGAATAAACTCTTTCATAAGGATTAAAAAGGGCATTACTTTGTGCATTACTTACATATTTGAAGTGCTCAATCACCTCTTTCGATAAAAGTCTTTTGTACATGATAGCATTCGTATTAAAGAGCTTATGAGTATTTGATAATGGTCATTTCGAGCTCATGTAGTGCGTCGGTGATGTCTTCAATCCCATATGCGCCATTGTCTGTGTTGTTTTTAATGTCGGATAGTTCGTCAATTGCTAATTCAAGACGAGAATCAATCAGTTCAAGACGAGCATTTATAGCCTCTTCAATTTCATTCATAGTGTTTTCCAGTCCTAAAATTCTTAATTCAGTTTGTGCAGTATTATGCGCAATTTGTCGTAATAGCTCAATTACTTCCTGGTTGTTTTCCATTTAGTCAATATTGATTATTTCGTAGTTAATTTTTTTAAAGCTGATTTTGTCTCCCACCTTTTTGCCTTTCAAGGCTTGTGGTAGCTCTGCATTATAGGGGAGATACTTCACTTCCTTTCTATCCTGTTTTACCCGTCCTTGGTTGGGTACAATACATATGGTCACCTCAGGCATAGAGGGGATTCCTGAATAAAGCTTTACAATGCAATCTTTGGTCACCATAGGTTCGTTTGAGTACTCTACGTCATCCTCTATGAGCAAGAAAGCGTCATCTTCATCAATTACATCGTATTGATCGTTTTCTTCGGTGATCATTTCATCGTCAAACGTTAGCCACGAAGCAGTTTCAAAATCTAGTTTGTTTGAAGCTATGATTATGTCTTTGATCTCTTTAAGGATAGCCATTTCACAAATCTCTTGGTCCCTCCACCAATCGGTTGACCATATCCGTACAAAATCATATCCCGCACTGGTTAGAAGTCTTTGTCTGTGGACATCTAAGGTTTGATTATGCCAACCCGAGTGGAAGGCTGCACCGTCGCATTCAATGGCTATTCTTGGGCCATCTTTGCCTTTTGGACGCAGAACCATATCAATCCTAAACCCGGTACTGTTGTGGGCTTCCTGAAGCACGATTTGCTCCTCAGGATAATGCTTAATCAAGAAGTTATAAACCTCCTCTTCAAAAGGAGATTCAAATACGTCAGCACTAGTAGTTTGACCATGGTCGATTGTTGTTATGCCATGCTCACGAAGTAAATGTCGAATATTCTTGAGTGCGTTTTTGTTCTTGGTAGTATGCGCCTCAACAAAAGAGATGTATGCATATAATAGACCTCTTCCCAGCTTACCAGATTTTAGGGTGTCTAAGTAACTACCGTAAGCACTTTTCGGTATGGAGGTGACTAAGATGACTTTAAACTTCGCACGTGTAATTAGTACGTTCAATAAGCGGTACCCTTTCTCTTGATTGATAACGCCTAGATTCTGTCGGAACCTATTGTCTAGTCCAGGTCCATATCCTGTAGAAATTATGAGTAACTCACATTCATCTCCTTGAAGGTTCTCTAAGTTTTTAATATCAAAGCCTTTACTTTCTAGTTGGTTCATCCTAGTCTCAAATACCTCGTCTTGTTCACGAGCTTCAGCAATTTGATCCTGAATTTCTTTCCTGTGCGGGGCGTTCAAGGTTGCCACCATAACATTGGGCACATGCCCGCGCTTCATCTTAATTTCCTTGAGTAATGAAATGATCCTGCCGGCCTCTAACTCGTTGCGCTGATTGACCCATTTTCCATTGTGAACTTTAGAAAGCATGAAAGGAGCGTAGTCCCATTCTTTAGTGGGCTTTACGACAAGTCTTTTGTAGATAGCGTCATTAGAGAAGTTAATGAGCCCCTCATGGTTGCTTCGGTAATGGAAGTCTAAGTACCGCGATTTAAACTGCGTACTGTTTTGGCAGAATTCAAGTAGAGACTCTACCTCAATGAGTTCTTCCATGTCGTCTTCCTCCTCATTCTCATCTAGCTCTAGTTGCTTACTGAAGAAGTTAGACGGCGGCATTTGATGTTCGTCACCTGCAACAACGATGCTCTTTGCTTTGTACAATACAGGTAGGATATCGTGAAGCTCTACTTGTGAAGCTTCGTCGACAATGACTAAATCAAAATGCCCGTGGCAACCTTCAAAAAGGTTACAGGTGACCTCTGGTGTCATCATAATGACTGGAAATAGCTCAGTAAACTCATGGGTGTACTGCTGTGCTATTTGTCTTAAAGTCTTTTTGTTCTTGCCACGAAGGGCAAACACTTTAGCTAGAGAAGCTGCACGGTTCTCAAAACCTGCGACACCTTTTTGTCTCCTCACAGCTCCTTTGTAGAGAGCCACTTTACGCACCTGGTCCTGTATAGTAATCAGATTTGCTTCTTGTTTAGAAAACTTATTGTTAAACCTAGTTCTAGGAAGGTGCCGTTGATTCTTCTCGTAGAATTCTTGAGTACTGTAGCTGAGCATACCATAGGTGTACTCTGCTTTAAAGTTTAAGCCGTTTCTTTCAAGAATATCAATAGGACTTTGAATGGCTTTATTCTTTTGAAAAAGTGAAACAATTCCGTCCAGGTGAAGCCCTTTCTCTTTGATCTTGGTCAACTCTTTTAGGGCTATAGCAGGCTGTTCTTTTGCTAGCTGCTGAAATGCGACATTTAATAAACGCCCATCTTCACTTATTTTTTGGGTTGCACTTTGATGCTCATTATAAGCGGTTTGGTAAGAAGAATAAGTATTCAGGCCTGAAGATAAAGGATATAAGAAATTACCATCCTTTTCAAGATCATTGGTAAGTTGAGACCTTTCCTCTGCCAGTTTTTTTTGTCGTCTCGCTAAATTTTCAGGATGCTTACTAACGATTTCCAATAACCCCTTTTGTTTGGTCGCTAAAGGCATTAGCTTATCCATTAGACCGCGTACACTTTCAATGCTTAAGCTGCAGTTACGTAGTTGGCACCTTTTCTTAAGTTCGTTATGTGATTGCTGAAACTTCTTGTAGCTTTTGCTCAAGGAGGCAATGAATTTCTTTAGCCCACTTAAGCCATGGTATTTTTGATAAGCATCGCTCTGAACATGAGTTATGGTATCGTTTAGCAGGGACTTTACCTCTTTAACAGCAGTGTCGAATATTGATATATTACTAACTAGGGCATTCTCACTAAACCAGTCGTTAGTATCAATTGCTTGATCTAACCACGGAAACCCTATCATTAAATCTTCAGATTCTTGAATTAAAGATTGACATGCTGAGAAATCCGAGTTTATAGATTGGTACGCTGAGTTGACCTTTTCAAGTTCTGCTCGCTGCTCCTGCTGAAGTATGCCACGTAGTTTGGACACTTCTTCTTGCGGGTAGGCTATTAAAGTTGAAACCTCATGTTCATAGGCTCTCAGATCTTTGAACGGATCGGATTCCTTGTATTCTTTGTTTAACAGGGTAGTTAGATCCCCAAAGTTCTCCAACTCGTAAAATAGCTCGTCCAATTCAGCGGCAAGCTTGCTGTATTTCTCTTGTTCATCAAACCACTGTTTGCCGGTGGAAGAGTATTCGTATTGATTTATTTGAGGGAATTCACGTCTTGTTTTTGTCAAGTATCCAACACTGTCCTGCCAAGAGAACTCTTCAGCAAGTTTGTCTTGACGTGATTTAACGTAAGCCTCCACAACCGCTTTACCAAGTGACTTATAATCGCTCATGGTGGCAGGTGTTACTTCTTTGACCAATCCTCTTGGAATTCCTGCATCTTCCATTGCTCTTGCTTTCTCAGCAACAGCCTTTCTATCAGAAGTTACATTGGTGATGCGCAGAACCTCTTTGTCAATACCTAATTCCCCAAGATTTTCAATTAACACATCTATGGCTGCCGCTTTTTGGCAGACCACAGCAACCTTTAGGTCATTCGCTAAGGCAGAGGTGATAATACCCGTGATGGTTTGACTTTTACCCGTTCCTGGAGGGCCGTGCACCACCACATGATTTCTGGTGTTGATGTCGTCTATAATACCGAATTGACTAGGATCTAAGGGGCTTGCGGACAAATCTGAAACTATAGCGCTAGCTTCACTTAGTTCTGGAATGTCGTCACCAAAATGACTGAAATCCTTAATGATAGAGTACTTGGATTCCTTATAATTGGTAAGTATTGCGGAATTGTATAGTTCAAATTTAATACCCGGTTCAGAGGCTTCCTTAATAGCAGTCTTGGACTCAAACGGCATCTTCTCAATAATACGGTAGTCTTCAGGTATCCGTTCTAGGTATCGCTTGTTTTTTGAGCTCCAATTGTCAAGACGACTAATCAAATCATCAAATCCCATAGCGTCTAGATCTTCATTCAGAAAGTCGTCATAAAGAGGGAGTAGGTTGATAGGAATCTTTTCTCCTTCAATAAAGCCAATAAGTGAGTGATTGATTCTAGGTAGTTCCTTAGAAAAAGTAAACTTCCATCGGTTAGAAACCTTATCGTTTTTGATAGTAACAGGCCAGATAAAAAGAGGAACAGCTTTGCAGTCTGTTGTGTTGCTTGCAGATCTCTCCAAAAGCATTGGGTATCCTACAGCAAGTGTTTCCGATCCCGTTTCTGTAAGGTTAACCTTTGCCTTATCAAGGATTGTTTTAATACATCTTTGAATAGGGGAGTCATCTACAATACTGGTGGTGGTTTTCTCGGGATTATGATAATATGTGAAGCTCTTGCCTGAAGAGATCGCTTCGGTAAGCTTTGATTTTAAAGTTGAGTTAAAGGCTTGGAGATAATCAAAGTCAAGTTTTGAGTAAGACTTGACTTTACCAGGTAAACTATTAAGGTAAGGTGACCGTGCATTTTCTTGTTGGAGTCGTTTTATTACACGCTCCTTACTAGCTTTTGAAATCATCCTTAAATAATTGGTTTGATACGTTGTTCCTAATTCTTTGAAAGATATGGAAATACTTATCTCTCCCAAATAACATTTATCGAACCATTCTTTATGACATTCCTATTAAAAGTGTCATAATGAACGGTCTTCAACCTATATTTGCCGAAGACAAGTTTAACCGGACAATCAAATCTGAATAAGCTGTAATGCAAGTATAGCAGGGAATTACAAACTCTTAACCTATATTTGCGCCTCGTTGGGGATGTAGCTCAGTTGGCTAGAGCGCTTGACTGGCAGTCAAGAGGTCGTGGGTTCGAATCCCATCTTCTCCACCAAAAAGAAACCCGCTCAATTGAGTGGGTTTCTTTTTTAAATTACGATAATCTAATAATTATTCAGCTAATTGTTTGTAA
>Ga0233438_10002516_pt1 | contig 18210 bp, 18 predicted proteins | sample SI_123_September_FD_182720 | JGI IMG/M metagenome (GOLD analysis project Ga0233438, IMG submission 182720) | Seawater microbial communities from Saanich Inlet, British Columbia, Canada - SI_123_September2016_10_MG | ecosystem: Environmental > Aquatic > Marine > Inlet | place: Canada: British...
TTTTGTAAAAAAAATTCCTAAATTTACAGATTGAACGATGCCCTCTTCATTTAAATTCCGTTGGGTGGAACAATCGGTTACATCAAAATTGCTAGGATCTCCTCCTCCAGGTGCATAAGCATGTCTCACAAATATTAATTTTCCCCCATCCTTTAAAATATTTTCAATGTTTGTGTTAGAATAAGTTTTAAATGGTAGATTGAAAGATATAAGTAAAAATATTAAAATTTTAATAAGTTTCATGAATGACTATTAAGTTCGAAAAAATAAATAATTCAATAATTAAATGTAAAAAATGTCCTCGCTTAATTAGTTATAGTAAAAAAATTTCAAAAGACAAAAGAAAGCAAAATATTAATGAAATTTATTGGGGAAAACCTGTGCCCGGGTTTGGTGACATTAATGGCAAATTAATGATTATTGGACTTGCTCCTGCAGCACATGGAGGAACAAGAACGGGTAGAGCTTTTACTGGAGATAAGTCGGGTGATTTTTTATTTAATTGTCTCTATAAAGTTCAAATTTCAAATCAACCTAAATCTACAAACATCAATGATGGTTTAAAATTAAAAAATACTTACATCACAAACATACTTAAGTGTGTTCCCCCAGAAGATAAGCCCTTAAAAAGTGAGTTGGATAATTGTTCAAGTTATTTTGATTATGAAATTAAAAATTTAAAAAAATTGAAGGTAATTTTAACTCTAGGAAAGATAGCTTTTGATAATTGCATTAAATTTTATAATAAAAGTTATAAATTTGAAAAAAAATTAAAATTCAAGCATGGAGCAAAATATAAGCTGCCAGATGGGAGGACTTTAATTGCAAGCTATCATCCGAGTCCAAGAAATGTAAATACTAAAGTTATTAATACAAAAAAAATGATTTCATTATTAAGAAAAGCTAAAAAATTATTTAAACTTTAATACTGTCACAAAAATAAGGTTTTAAATCTTCAAATAAACTTCCTGGAATTTTCATAGGTTTTCCTTCTTCATTAACAAAGACCAAATGAACTTTAGCTTCTGTTATCAAATCTTCATCCCTACTAATAAATTGATTCATAAAAAACGAGGTTTTTGTAACTGACTTTATAAAAGATCTCACTTTAAGTTGATCCTCAAGATATGAGGGTTTTATGTATTCTATATTGCATGACTTTACTATTATTAAAGCTCCAAATTTTTCTTTTATCTTTTTATTACTGAAACCAAGTTCGACTAAGGCTTCAGTTCTAGCTCTTTCAAGAAATTTTAGATAATTTGCATAATAAACTACACCACCCGCATCTGTGTCTTCATAATAAACTTTTAAATCATAAAAAAAATTTTCATGCATGTAATTATACTAACAAAAAAAATGATTTTTAACATCAAAGTAAGATATAATAATGATAATGAAAGTTTATATAATTTGGCTAACTGCCGTTATAGCTTGGAATTTCATGGTGCCAGGAGCAACACCATTAGAAGATGTGGTTGTTGCTGTACTTTTGTCGTTAATGAGTATGTTTCTTAAAAAAAAACTTTAAATCAAATTTATTTATCTGAAAAATAAATATTTTGATAATACGATATTGCTTTTAGTTTTGAATTATCGGTATCAGTCATTATTGCTACACCTGAAATATTATCAACATCTAAACCATGTAACTTCATAAAATCTTCTTTAACATTAGCTTTAACTGTAACCCATGTATTAGGTTTATCGATTGTAGTTGACAAAACATAGTCAATAGATTTTTTTGTGTACGGACTAGGCCAATTTTGATCAATTATATTATTGCTTGAAAATACGTAGTTAATTGCTCTATTTGACAGGGGTGTTGCTCCTGTTTTTTTAATTACAAAAACACGTGCTGCATAATCATGACCTTTTTTACTGTTTTCAATTATCCCTGAAAGATCTTTTTCAACTTTCCAAGTAATATTAATAAATGGTGTTTTATTTAAATCTATTTCTATTTCCTTACCAAGTCCTGAGCCTACTCCTTCAGCTTCAGCTTTGATATAAGCACCATTCTCATTAGACCCAAGTGTCCATTTGGTTTCTCCTTTGACCTTTTTTACTTGTAGATTCTTGAACTCTTCATCCGTAAATTCAAATACCCTAATATTTTCAGCAACAGTACTGGTTGAAAATAGAATTAATGTTAGAAATAAAATTAAAAAATTTTTTATCATTGCAGTCTATATAGCTATTGTATTTCAAAAAACAATATTTGAACAAAATTTAAACATTTAAAAATCAACTTTAGGTATTAATTCTAATGATATGAAAATAATTTCTATATTTTTCCTTTTAGTCTATTGGTCGGTAATACTGCTGGCACCTGTCATTTCTAAAGAACAAAAAATTTACAAGACTGAGACCAAAATAACCCTAAATAAGCTTAATAAGTAGATCTACCACCACTAATATCAAATACTGCTGCTGTAGAAAATGAATTTTCTTCAGAGGATAACCAGCAAACTAATGAAGTAAACTCTTCAATTTCTAGAAATCTACCTCTTGGAACTTTTGATAACATCCTAGCAACGTGTTCCTTTGACATTTGGTCTAAGATTCTAGTTTTTGCACCAGCTGGCGTTATTGCATTAACAGCAATATTTTTATCAGCTAATTCTTTGCCTAGTGATTTAGTTAGACCAATAGCCCCTGCTTTTGCTGAACTATAAGCGCTCGCATTTGCATTCCCATCTTTGCCAGCAACTGAAGCAACGTTAACAATCCTTCCATAGTTATTCTTGATCATATTGGGAACAATGCATTTGCAGCAATTAAAAGTGCCCATTAAATTAATCTGAACTATCTTATTCCATTCATCAACATCGTAGTCCCACAGAGATGAGGTTGAGCCAGTAATACCAGCATTATTAATTAAAATGTCAATATTAGATATTTTTGTTATTTGGTCTACGGTATTTTTAACATTACTAAAATTAGATACATCCACTACATTATATGCAAGGTTTGGATTGTTTATTTCTTTTACAGCTTTTTGTAATTCTTTTTCATCAATATCCCAGATTATAGTTTTTACGCCAGAATTTAAAAATCTCTTTGCAATATCTAGACCGAAACCTTGGGCGCCACCAGTAATTATTGCAGTTCTATTTTTAAGATCAAATTGATGCATTAAGATTTTTTACTAGCGATAAGATAATAAGTTAAAGAAGAGATAAAAGTGCCAATTATCCAAGAATAAGAATGAAAGATCATTAAGCTTTCATTCCAAATTGTAGAAGCAGAAAAGATAAAACCTAAAAACAAAGAATAAAGACCTCTTAAATTCCAACCATTTGAATAAAAATATAGCCCATCGGTATTTGATGAAAAAATTTGTCTATTGTCTAAATTAGTTTCTTTAACAAAGTAATAGTCAATAATTATAAGTCCAAATATTGGTCCAAAAAAAGAGCTTAGAGTATCAATAAATGCTAAAATGCCAATCTGACTTAATAAAGGTAACCAAAAAATACCAATTATAAAACCAATGCAACCAATTATGATTGCTGAACTTCTTAAATTTAGAACACTTGGAATAAAATTTATTAGTGAATTTTGAGTTGGAATATAATTTGCAATTAAATTAGTTGAAGCAGATGAAAAAATAATAAAAAATAAAACAATCACGGTTAATTGTATATTATCGATCTTACCCACTATATCAGTTGGGTTTGTTAAAATTCTTTCCATAAGTTCCAAATTTTTATTTAGAAAAATATCTGCCCCAATGACAATAAAAACTGTAAAAAAAGAAAATAATAATAAATTTAATAATAGGCTTAAGTTACCTTTTTTTAATTCCTTTTCGTCTTTAACATATCTGCTAAAGTCTCCATAATTTACAATTATAACAGAAAAATATGCAAAAACTGTTCCAACCACAGCAATTAATGGAGCTATATTGGTTTTATCAAATAGATTATTTATAGAAAAAATATCAACAAAAGCTGAACTTATAACTTTAACGTCATAGAGTAATACAACTAAAAAAAATATTAACATCCCACTATAAACAGTAATTGCTGAAAATTTTATTATACTTCTATTAAATTGATGGCTTTTGCTAAATAAAAAAAGCTGCAAACTAATTGTAAAAATAAAAGCAATCCAATCGATTAAATTTAATCCTAAAATAAAAATTAAAAAAATATCTTCATCAAGAAAAGAGCTATCAATAGAAAAAATTGAAATCCTAATCAGGTAACTAAAAAGTTTTGATAAAAAATAAGTTTGAATGCCGAACATAAAGATGCCAACAATTCCTCTTATTAAAGCAAAATATTTAGCTCCATTAATTCCAAGAGCGCTTCTTAAAATTACTGGAAACGGTAATCCATATTTTTGGGAGGGTTTACCGATTAAATTTGCAAAAAAATAAACAATTATAGATGCAATTAAACTACCAAATAAAACTACAAATATATTAAGTTCATAAACTAAATAAAGAGAAGCAATTAAAGAAAAAGCAATTACACTTTGAATATTACATCCCCAAAAATAAAATAACTCTTTCCAAGTCCAATTTTTGTCATTGGGATTAACACTAACTAACTCCCAGTTTATTAAAGCATTGTTTGATTTGATTTGATTCACTAGTTTTATAATAAACTAATAAATACTACTGTCCATATAGATAGGTTGGTAGCCATAAAGCAATTTGTGGAAATACTATTATTAAAATAAGTCCAATAACTTGAATCACCATAAATTGCATCATTCCATAATAAATATCTTTAAGATCCCATTCTGGAACTACACCTTTTAAGAAATAAGCAGATAGAGCTACAGGTGGTGAGAGCCATGCGGTCTGTAGATTAACTGCAACAAGTATTGCAAACCAAGTTAAATTAAATCCTAGAGCTTCAACTAATGGTATAATTATTGGAACTATAATCATTACTATTGGTACCCATTCTAAAGGCCAACCTAATAAGAAAATTATAACCATAATCATACCAAGGATTAAATATCTATTCATTTCTAAACTTAGTAAAAATTCAGTTAAAAGCATCGGTGTTCCTAATCTAGAAAACACTGCTCCAAAAAAATTTGATGCTGCAACCAATACCATTATCAAAGCTGAAATTTCTAGAGTTTTAACTAAAGCCTCTTGTAACTTTTTAAAAGTTAATTTTCTATAAGCGACCGCTAAAAGCAAGGATCCCATTGCACCACAGCCTGCAGCTTCAGTTGGAGTTGCAAAACCAAATAAAATACTTCCTAGCGCAGCGAAGACTAAGGCAGCTGGTGGAACTAGTCCTAGAAAGAATTCTATCCAAACTGCTTTCATGCTAGTAGCTCTCAACTCAACTGGTAAAACCGGTCCAAGACTTGGGTCAATCCAACATCTAATTGTTGTGTAAGCCGCATATAAGGTTGCTAATAATATTCCAGGAATAATTGCTGCAGCAAAGAGGTCTGTTACTGGAATTTCCATTATTGGACCCATCACAACTAACATAATGCTTGGTGGTATTAGAATACCCAGTGTACCACCAGCTGTAATTGTTCCAGCGGCCAATCTCACATTATAACCTGATTTATTCATAGATTTGGCTGCCATTATTCCAAGTATAGTTACAGAGGCACCAACAATTCCTGTGGCAGCTGCAAAAACAACTGATACAAAAAGAACAGCATAATATAAAGAGCCTCTTACTTTAGAAAGCATTAGCTGAAATGCTGAAAATAATCTCTCCATCAAACCAGCCTGCTCCATCATAATTCCCATAAAAACAAAGAGGGGAACAGCGGCCAAAGTTTGCTCTGTCATGACCATAGAAAACTGCAGGGTCATTAAATAAAATACTAATTTACCAAATCCAAGGTATCCAAAAACAAATCCAAGGAATATTAAAGTAAATGAAATTGGAAAACCTACAAAAATAGAGAACAACATTACTCCTATTAAAATGAAACCTAAGACAGCTGGATCCATAAATTCAGCTAACATTATTTTTGTTCTCCTGGCCACTTACCTTTAGTTGCGGCCCAATAGCTTTTTAATAATTCAGATACACCTTGAACTAATAAAAATATAATTCCTAAAAATAAACATGCTTTAATTGGCCACATATATGGCATCCAAGCAGTGTCCATCCCTTTTTCACCTCTCATTATAGATTCTTGTAAAAACCCAGTCGACATATACAAAAATACGCTTAATCCAGGAAAATAAAATATAAGGTATAACCAGAAATCTATTCTACCTTGGTTTTTAGTTTTAAAATTTCTGTATAAAAAATCAGCTCTTATATGAACACCTTTTGATAAAGCATAACCAGCACCAAGCATGAATAGAGCTCCATACATAAATCTACTCATGTCATACGCCCACATTGTAGGAGCATTAAAAAGTTTTCTTGCTAAAACCTCATAAACCATCGCAAATATTAAAGGGATGGTGATCCAACAAACCACATTACCAATCCACTTACTTGCTAAATCAATTTTTGTAATAGTTAATGCCATCCATTTTGGCATATCGTCAGGCATTGATCCTGAACCACCTCGCCTTTCAGCTATCATTTCATCGGATATATCTAATTTGGTAGGTTCGTTTGCCATAATAAATTCTCTAAAAAAAAACTAAAGCGGATCGTTAAATCCGCTTTAGTTATATTTATTTTTTTTCTAAATACTACTTTAATGTTTCAGCGTGAGCCATTCCTAGCTTAGCGTTAGACATTTGAGATCCAGACCAGAAAGGCACTGCAATATCAGCAAATGCTTTTTGAGAGTCCCAAACTTTTTTAAAGAATTTGTTCTCATTAGCATTTTTTTCTAAACTTGCTTTTGCAGCAGCCATATATGCTGGGAAATAATCAGCTGGGGTATCATGTAAAATCACACCGTGTTTTCCAGTCAACTCAGCTAGAGCTTTTCCGTTTTCATATATTCTGTAACTCATTGATTTTGATAGAGATGCATTCGCAGCAACTTCTAAAGCTTTTTTCTCTAAAGCAGACATCTTTTTGTATTTAGAGCCTGTAATATAGAAGTCAGCATTTACTACTACTTGGTGAAGACCTTGTAGGTAGTAATGTTTTAGAACTTTCTGGAAACCGAATGTCATGTCAGGTTTTGGACAACACCATTCAGCAGCATCAATTGTTCCTGCTTCAAGAGCTGGAAGAATATCTCCACCACCCATTGCAACAGAAGCTACACCGATATCTTTATAAGTTTGTCCTGGAATTCCCGGAGGAGTTCTGAACTTATACTTTCTAAAGTCAGCCATGCTATTAATTGGCTCTTTGAACCAACCTAAAGCTTCAGGGCCTACTGGTTGTAACATAAATCCTTTGATGTCTCTTCCCATCTCAGACCATAGTTGGTCGTAAAGTTCTTTACCACCACCGTATTGGAACCAAGATAAAAATGCGATGTTATCGATACCAACACCTGCACCTGCTACTGGCGAACCAAATAACATAGCTGCTGGGTGATCACCTGACCAGTAGTGAGTCCAAGCAAAACCACAATCGATTAATCCTTTATCAACTGCATCTAAAGTTTCTTTTACACCTACTACAGCGCCTGCTGGCATAATTTCGAACTTAAGTGATCCACCAGTTAATTCTGTTACTGTGTCAGTGAAATCTTTTAACATTACCACTTCATCAGCTTTTGAACTAATTACTGTTTGACACTTAAGAGTTTGTGCGGATGCACCTGTTACTGTCATTACAGTAAGTAGAAGTGATCCAACGAACAAAGATATTATTTTTTTCATATTAATATTTCCTTCTTATTGTGTTTTTTTATGTACGAGACCTTCTCAAAAAATTTAATTAGAAACAAGTGTTAATATAAAAAAAAACTAAGTTATTTTCATTGCTAACGCTAGTATTTTATTTTTTTAGATATTATAAGACCTAAGTCATGGACAAATTTGATTTTATCATACTTGGAGCTGGTTCAGCAGGTTGTGTACTAGCAAACAGATTGTCTGAAAATCCTCATCATAAAGTTCTTTTAATTGAAGCTGGTGGCAAAGATAATTATCCATGGATTCATATACCAGTTGGTTATTTTAAAACTATGCACAATCCAAATGTGGATTGGTGTTACAACACTGAGCCGGATGAAACTATGAACAATAGATCTATTAGATATCCAAGAGGTAAAACTTTGGGTGGCAGTTCATCTATTAATGGTTTGCTTTATATAAGAGGACAGCACAGAGATTATGATATTTGGAGACAGTTAGGAAATAAGGGTTGGAGTTGGAATGATGTTTTGCCTTATTTTATTAAAGCTGAAAATCAAGAAAGAGGTAAAAATGAATATCATGGTGTTGGGGGACCTCTTTCAATTTCAAATCAAAGAATGAGTTTACCTTTATTAAATGAATTTAGAAATGCAGCAGAAGAGTTTGGAATTCCAAAAACAGATGATTTTAATACAGGCAACAATCATGGTTGTGGTTATTATCAAGTTACAGAAAAAGATGGATTTAGATGTAGTACAGCCGTTGGATATTTAAATCCAATTAAAAAAAGATCTAATTTAAAAATAATTATAAATGCACATATAAAAAAAATAAATTTTGAAAATAAAATTGCTAAAGAGGTTGAGTACTGGGTTGATAATAAGTTATTTACTGTCGGTGCTGATAAAGAAATTATCTTATCATCAGGGGCAATTGGATCTCCACAACTTTTACAAGTTTCTGGTATTGGAGACTCAAATAAACTTAAAAAATTAGGTATTGAAATAGTTCATGAATTGAAGGGTGTTGGTGAAAATTTACAGGATCATTTAATGTTTAGACCTATTTATAAAATTCAAAATTTAAAATCTCTTAATAAAAAGATTAATAGTCTTTTTGGAAATTTATTAATTGGGTTAGAATATGTTTTTAATAGAAGCGGTCCAATGACTATAGGAGCCAGTCAACTTGGGATGTTTGCTAAAAGTGATCCTTCAATAGAATTACCTGATTTGCAATGGCATGTTCAACCTATGAGCATGGATACTTTAGGTGCAACTAAAAATCACGATTTCCATGCATTCACTCCTACTGTTTCCAATATAAGACCAACTAGTAGAGGACATATAAGTATTGTAGATAAAGACTCTCGAACTTACGCAAAAATAAAAATGAACTATCTATCAACTGATGAAGACAGAAGAATTGCAGCAGCTGGTCTTAAATTGACTAGAAAAATTGTTTTAGAATCAGAAACATTTAAAAAATATCATCCAGAAGAATATAGGCCTGGAATTCATTTAAATGAGGATGAAGAAATTTTAAAAGCTGCAGCAGACTATGCACAAACAATATTTCACCCAGTTGGTACTTGTAAAATGGGAAATGATGATAGTGCAGTAGTTACAGATCAATTAAAGGTTCATGGTATTAATAATTTAAGAGTAATTGATGCTTCAATCATGCCCAACATTACTTCTGGAAATACTAACGCACCTACAATAATGATTGCAGAAAAAGGTGCCGATATGATACTAAACAATTGATGTTTGCTGAATTGATAAGTCCAGAACAGCTAGTTATTTTAACTCAAATTATTTTTATTGATTTAGTTTTAGCAGGAGACAATGCCATTATTATTGGAATGGTTGCTTCTAAATTTCCACCCGAACAAAGAAAAAAAGTAATTTTTTGGGGAATAGGTGGTGCGGTAATTTTAAGAATAATCTTAACCATGTTAACTGCTTATTTATTGCAAATAACAGGATTAAGATTGATAGGAGGATTACTTCTTCTTTACATAGTCTACAAACTCTACACAGACGTAATCAAAGGTCAGTCAAGTGATGAAGATATTAAAGTAGATAATTCAAGCTTTATGAAAGCTATATGGACTGTTTTACTTGCTGATTTTACAATGAGTTTGGATAATGTTTTAGGTGTAGCTGGTGCTGCAGGTGATCACTATGTATTATTAGTATTTGGTTTAGCTTTATCAATAATTCTTATGGCAACAGCTGCCACTGTAATTTCAAGATGGATTAATGAATATAAATGGATAGCCTGGATTGGTTTAATTGCTATACTGGTTGTTGCAATCGAATTAATTTATACTGATTTAAAATTATTTATTTAAATGTACTTACAAAAAATAAACCTTAAAAACAAATATGCATTAGTTACAGGTGCTGGTAAAGGATTGGGAAGAGCCTGCTCTATCGCTCTTGCTGAAGCTGGAGCTACAATAATTGCATTAAGCAGAACACAATCGGATCTTGATAAGCTTGAAAAAGAAATAAAAAAGTTAAAAGGTAAAGTTATCAAAGTTAATTGTGACGTAATGAATTACAAAGAATTAAAAGAAAATCTAGATAAAATTAAAATCATAGATGTTTTGGTTAATAATGCTGGAACAAATATTCCAGAACCTTTTGAAAAAATTAAACAAGAAAGCATGCATTACTTAGTAGATTTAAATCTAAAAGCTGCTTTTAATGTTGCTCAATTAGTTGTTAAAAAAATGCTAAAGAATAAAAAAAGAGGTGGGTCAATTATTAATATGTCCTCTCAACTTGGTCATGTTGGAATGGCTGGTAGAAATATTTATAATATGACAAAATTTGGTATTGAGGGTTTAACTAAAGGGATGGGTGTTGAGCTTGCAAAAAATAATATTAGAGTAAATACGGTGGCCCCTACTTTTGTAGAAACACCAATGGTTAAAAGATTTTTTAAAAATAAAGCATTTAAAAAACTTGCTTTAGGAAATATCCCAATAGGCAGAGCAGCAACAGAAAGTGATATTGCAACAAGTGTTTGTTTTTTAGCTTCATCTGCTTCATCTATGATTACAGGAACATCTATAATAATAGATGGTGGTTGGACTGCTCAATAATGTCTAGATTGCTAATATTAATAGCAATTTTTTTTACAACCCAATCTTTTGCGTTAGAATTTCAGGGAAAATTCATTCAAGGACATTACATTATTGGAAAAACTGAACCTGGTAATTTAATCTTAGTAGATAAGAAAAAAGTTAAAGTCTCAAAAGATGGTTATTTTGCATTTGGAATTGAAAAAGATAGAAAATTTGACATCATAATTACTGAAAACAATAAAGATATCATAAAAAAGATTCAAAAGAGGAAATATAATATTCAAAAAATAGAAGGTTTGCCTAAAAAAAAAGTTACCCCTCCTAAAGAATTCTACGAAAGAATAAAAAGAGAAAATAGATTAATTGTTGATGCAAGAGAAATAGAAAGTGACTTACAATTTTTTAAGGAAAAATTTATTATTCCAGTTGATGATGCAATAATTACCGGTGTTTATGGTAGTCAAAGAATTTTAAATGGTATACCCAAATGGCCACACTATGGTTTAGATTTTGCTCAAAAAAAAGGTACTCCTATTAAAGCAATGAATAACGGTATAGTTACTTTGGCTGAAAAAGACTTGTTTTATACTGGTGCTACTTTAATTTTTGATCATGGCCATGGAGTTTCAACTCTCTACATGCATATGGATGAAATTTTTGTAAATGTAGGTGATCACGTTAAAAAAGGAGACATCATCGCAACTGTTGGTTCCTCTGGTAGATCAACTGGACCTCATCTGGATGTAAGGCTTAATTGGTTTGGTACTAGACTAGATCCTGCAACTATATTAAACATTCAATAATGAAAAAAACCTTATTAGAAAAAACAGCAGATAAATTAGTTAATGCCTTTGTAAACAATAAAATAATTGCTCCTCTTCCAGCTAAATTTACAAAAAAATTAGGTGAAGCTCAAAAACTAAGAAAATTATGTGAGAGTAAAGTTAAAGATCCAATAATTGGATTTAAAGCTGCGGGTACTGGAATACCTGTAATGAAAAAACTTAAAGAAAAGAAACCTTTCTACGCTGCAATCTTTAAAAAGAATTTTATCAAAAGTGGAAAAAAAGTGAAAATTAACAAATCTACTTTAGGTATAGAGCTTGAGGTTTGCTACTTAATTAAAAAAAATTTTTTCTCATCTAAGAGATCAATTACTATGAAAAACGTAACAAAGTACATTTCATATATGGCTCCTTGTATTGAGGTTATAGGTTATAGACAAAAGAAAAAAGGCATAACTAGCTTTGGTGATTTATGTAGTGATTTTGGTGCTAACGTTAAATTTTTGATTGGTCAAAAGAAGAAATACAAAAGAATAAAAATTGGAAACTTAAAGACAAATATTACTAATAAAAAAATTGGGCAAATTGTTAATGGAAATACAAATACTGTTTATATAAATCCGCTTAATTCACTTAGATTTGTTTTGAATGAATTAAAAAAAGATAAAGTAAATCTTGATAAAGATTTTTATGTATTCACTGGATCAACTGTTGGGGTTGTGCCAATTTTAGGTAAAGGTCTTTACACTGGAAAAGTAGATCAACTTGGATCTGCCAAAGCAATTATTCATTAATTTTTAAAAAATTTATTAATGGCGTTACACTTTAGTAAACAAGAATTTGAAAAAAGAAAACTAGCAACATTAAAGTCTATGAAAGAGCAAAATCTTGATGCTCTTTTAATGTTCAGACAAGAATCTATGTTTTGGCTCACAGGTTATGACACCTTTGGCTATGTTTTTTTTCAAACTTTAATATTAGACCATAAAGGAAATATTATTCTTTTAACAAGAGCTCCAGATTTAAGACAGGCTCAAAACACTTCAAATATTGAAGATATAAGAATTTGGGTAGATAAAGACCAGTCTAATCCAACAGATGATCTTAAAATCATCTTAAATGAACTAAATTTAAAAGATAAAAAAATTGGTATTGAGTATGAAGCTTACGGTATGACAGGTCGTAATGCTTTAAGACTTAATAAGTCACTGAAAGGTTATTGTGAGGTAGAAGATCAATCAGAATTAATTACCAAACATAGGGTTATTAAATCTCAAGAGGAGATTGTTTATGTAAAAAAAGCTGCAGAGCTTGCTGATCAAGCCCTTGATGAAGCATGGAAGCATACAAAAGCTGGCGCTAGTGAAGCAAAGATTTTAGCTGAAATGCAAAGAGTAGTTTTAGAGGGTGGCGGTGACTACCCAGCAAATGAATATATAATTGGATCTGGACACAACGCATTACTATGTAGATATCAATCAGAGAAAAGAATTTTATCTGATACTGATCAATTAACTATTGAATGGGCTGGAACTTATAAACATTATCACTCTGCAATGTTTAGAACCATTCCTATTGGTAAAGCTGACCCCAAACATATTAAAATGCATGAGGCTTGTGTTGAGGCTTTAACCAATTGTGCAAAGACTTTAATACCAGGAAAAACTGCTGGAGATGTATTCGATATACACGCTAAAACTTTTGATAATCTTGGATACAATAAAGCAAGAATGAATGCTTGTGGTTATTCATTAGGGACAACCTTCTCACCAAATTGGATGGATTGGCCTATGCTATACACAGGTAATCCATATATCATCACACCAGGAAACGTCTTCTTTATGCATATGATCCTAATGGACTCAGAAAGTAACCTTGCTATGAATTTAGGGGAAACTTATTTAGTGACCGAGAATGGTAATGAAAGATTAGGAAAACAAAAGTTGGATTTAGTAGTACTCTAGGTATTCAGATTTTAGTTAGGTTCAAACTCCAAAGGAAGTTAAAAGAAGACTTCTTAATAGTAATCATATTTAAATATCAGATCGAGATCTAAATCTCTCAAATATCAATCTTGTTTTAACTCCTATATTTAAAAATGGTTGTGGTGGAAGCCATGTAGGCTTACTTCTAGATTCTATTATATTAATTTCATCACTATTTTCATTACTTGCTTTAATTGCTATCTGTTCACCAAATAAAGTTCCAACTCCAATACCAGAACCATTATAGCAACCTGCTACAAAAACATTATCTTCTATTTTTTCAAAAATTTGTGAACTATTTCTAGTTCTGGATACAACCCCAGACCAACTAGATACAATAATATCATCTGCTAAACTTGGAAATCTTTTTTTTATTCCAAGTTTTTGATTTAAAGATCTTTTATCCAACTCTGATTTAGACATTTTAAAAGGATTATGAACTTCTGCAGTATTTCTAATTAAAATCCTTTTATCTTTTGTCATTCTAATAGTTGCACCCATTGGTCTTACAGGTAATACTCCCCACTCTCTGGGCTCACCAATGGACTTATACTCTCTATCAGTTAATGGTCTTGTCATGCTTGCAGTCAAAGTTAATGGGAAATTATAATTATTTTTTATACCAAGTGATTTTAAAAAACCATTAGTACAAAAAATAATTTTTTTAGTAATTATTTTATGATTATTAAATTTACAAATAATAGTATCAATATTTTTTGACCATTCATCTAATTGAGTATTTTCTAATAGCTCAACATTATCTGGTAAAGTGTCAATCATAGCTCTGACTAATTTTCCAGGATGTAGTAAAATTCCTCCCTTAGTATAAAGTGCTAAATTATAAAAATTCGTACCCAATCTTTTACTTAAATCATCTTTATCTAAAATATTATGCTCAAAATTTAATTTTAATAAAGTTTTACTAAAATTTTCTAATATCTTTCTGTCTTTTTCATTTGATGAGGCAAAATACTTTCCACTTTCATTCCAATCACAATCTACCTGATGCTCTTTGATAAACTTTTTTACAACATCAATTCCTAATTTATAAATGTCTGTTTTCTTTTTATAATTAGAAAGTTCTTTATTTGAAGTAAAACCATCGTTAAGGGTTGTATCGACTAAATATCCTGAGTTTCTTCCACTTGCACCTTCACCTGCTAATTGGGCATCAACAATAATAATTTTTTGATTTGGGTGTAGTTCTGATAATTTTCTAGCAGCAGACAAGCCTGTATAACCAGCACCTACTATTAACCAATCACAGGATTTATCTTTATCTAAAACTTTTATATTAGACCTTCTAGCAAGATCATTAATCCAACTACAACCAGTATCATTAACTACATTCATGCAGTTAGATTATGACAGATAAGATATTTTTAAAAGATCTTAAGATACCAATGATGGTTGCTTGATCATGTCTTCTTTTTTGATCCCTGCAACTTTAACTGGTTTTTTCATAGCATCTCTTCTGAAAGGCTCTCCCAGTTCTTGGTTAAGAATTACTTCAATAAATGTTGTAATCCCTTTCTTTTGATCTTCGCATGATTGTTTAAGAGCAACTGTAGTCTCTTCCATTGTACGGACGGTAACACCTTTTAAACCACAAGCATCAGCTACTTTTGCATAACTTAATTCTGGATCAAGTTCAGTGCCAACAAAATTATCATCAAACCATAAAGTAGTATTTCTTTTTTCAGCACCCCATTGGTAATTTCTAAAAATCACCATCGTAATTGCTGGCCATTCTTTTCTAGCACATGAGCTCATCTCATTCATACTAATACCAAACGCACCATCACCTGCAAAACCAATTACTGGTGTATCAGGGCATCCAATTTTTGCTCCAAGAATTGCTGGAAAACCATATCCACATGGACCAAATAATCCTGGCGCTAAATATTTTCTTGGTTTTTCGAATGTAGGGTATGCATTTCCAATAGCACAATTGTTTCCAATGTCGCTTGAAATAATTACATCATCAGGCATACCTGCTTGAATTGCTCTCCATGCTTGTCTAGGAGACATTCTATCAGAGTCTCTTTTCCTAGCTTCAGCATTCCAAACTGTTCCTTTATCATCGTCTTCATGATCTAAGCTTGATAGCTCTTGCAACCAAGCAGATTTAGTTTGGTGGATTATGTTTTTTCTCTCTTCTCTATTAGTATCTCCTGCTGTTGGAGAAAGTTGAGCTAAAATTTGTTGAGATACTAATTTTGCATCTCCACAAATACCAACTGTAACTTTTTTAGTTAAACCAATTCTATCTGAATTCATATCAACTTGGATAATACTTGCATCTTTAGGCCAGTAATCCATTCCATAACCTGGCAAAGTTGAGAAAGGATTTAATCTTGTACCAAGTGCAAGAACTACATCAGCTTTTTTAATTAATTCCATTCCAGCTTTTGATCCATTATAACCTAACGGTCCTGCAGCTAATGGGTGGCTTCCTGGAAAACTATCATTATGTTGATACCCTGAACAAACTGGAGCATCTAATTTCTCAGCTAATTTTTTACAATCTTCAATCGCTCCACCAATTACAACACCTGCACCAGATAGTATTACTGGAAACTTTGCGTTTGATAATAAGTCAGCTGCTTTTTTAATTGCATCAACTCCACCTGCTTGTCTTTCAAGTCTAACAATTGGAGGAAGATCAATATCAATAACTTGTGTCCAATAATCTCTTGGTACATTTATTTGTGCAGGAGCTGATCCTCTGATCGCTTTTTCAATTACTCTATTTAATACTTCTGCCATTCTTGAAGGGTCTCTAACTTCTTCTTGATAACAAACCATATCTTTAAATAAATTCATTTGTTCTACTTCTTGGAAACCACCTTGGCCCATAGTTTTATTGGCAGCTTGAGGTGTTACCAATAATAATGGTGTGTGGTTCCAGTATGCAGTTTTAATAGGAGTAACTAAACCTGTAATACCAGGTCCGTTTTGTGCAATTACCATTGACATTTTGCCAGTAGATCTTGTGTAGCCATCAGCAATTAATCCACCGTTTGTTTCATGAGCAACATCCCAAAAAGTAATTCCAGCATCAGGAAAAATATCTGAAATAGGCATAAATGCAGAACCAATAATTCCGAATGCGTGTTCAATACCATGCATTTGTAAAACCTTTACAAAAGCTTCTTCAGTTGTCATTTTAGTCATAATAATTAGGCCTTCCTGCTTAAGTTTGTTAAAAAAATCTATAAATAATTTGTTAATTTTTAAGATTAATATATAAGAATTTAAAAATTTCAAACAAACAAATCGACCCAATTATGGCCACAGATATTATAATACATGATGAGAAAGACAACGTAGGAGTAGTTGTTATTGATAAAATCACTCCAAAACAAGATTGTGCATGCTGGATTATGGAGAATGATAAAACAGTTCAAATTCAATCTGTTGACGAAATTCAATTAGGACATAAAATTGCAATGGTTGATCTTAACGAAGGTGACACTATTTTGAAATATGGTCATGATATTGGAAAAGTAGTTAAATCAATCAAAAAAGGTGAGCATGTTCATGTTCATAATGTAAAAACTAAGAAGTGGTAAAAAATATGGAAATTCCAAAAAGTTTTTTAGGTTATAAAAGAGAAAATGGCAGAGTTGGTACTAGAAACCATGTAATCATCTTGCCTGTAGATGATATTTCAAACGCTTGTGCTGAAGCTGTAGCAAACAACATTAAAGGAACAATTGCCCTTCCTCACTCTTATGGAAGACTTCAATTTGGTGCTGATTTAGATTTACACTTTAGAACAATGATTGGGACTGGAAAAAACCCTAACGTTGCTGCTGTAATTGTTATTGGAATTGAACCTAAGTGGACAAAAAGAATCGTTGATGAAATTGCTAAAACTGGAAAACCTGTTGAAGGATTTCATATTGAAAGAACTGGTGATATTGGAACAATTATGAAAGCTTCTAAAAAAGCTCAAGAATTTGCAATGTGGGCTTCTGAAAAACAAAGAGAAGAATGTCCTTTAAGCGATTTATGGATTTCGGTTAAATGTGGTGAATCTGATACAACATCAGGTCTTGCTGCTAACCCAACAGTTGGAAACTTGATGGACAAATTAGAGCCATTAGGAGTTCATTTATGTTTTGGTGAAACGTCAGAGTTAACTGGTGCTGAAAAAGTTTGTGCTACACGTGGTGCAACTCCAGAAGCTTCAAAAAAATTCATGAAAACGTGGAATGATTACAACGATTTTATTTTAAAAGAAGCAACTGATGATCTTTCTGAAAGTCAACCAACTGCTGGAAATATTGCAGGTGGATTAACTACAATTGAAGAAAAAGCATTTGGAAACTTCCAAAAAATTGGAAATTGTAAGTTTATCGATGTTTTAGAGCCAGCTGAAGAACCTACTAAAGGAAAAGGATTATATTTTATGGATACTTCATCTGCTGCAGCAGAGTGTATTACCCTTCAAGCAGCTGCTGGATTTAACATTCATTTATTCCCAACAGGTCAAGGTAATATCGTAGGTAACCCTATTGAACCTGTTGTAAAATTAACTGCCAACCCATTAACTGTAAAAGGTATGGGTGAACATATTGATTGTGATGTATCAAAAATATTATCACGTGAGAT